>Ga0209039_10000479_pt1 | contig 38865 bp, 25 predicted proteins | sample BogFormECP12_OM1_FD_188238 | JGI IMG/M metagenome (GOLD analysis project Ga0209039, IMG submission 188238) | Bog forest soil microbial communities from Calvert Island, British Columbia, Canada - ECP12_OM1 (SPAdes) (version 2) | ecosystem: Environmental > Aquatic > Freshwater > Wetlands > Bog ...
GGCAAGAGCTGGGAGCTTTCCGTCTTTGCTTCCGCCAATGCGATTCGAAAATACACCATGCTCGAACTGGTCGAGCTCGGCATCTCCTGGGTATGGATGGGTTTGGAATCTCCGCGGTCCAGCTATAGCAAGCTGCAGGGCGAGGACAGCCGGCAACTCACGCGCGAGCTTCGCGAACACGGCATAAGAGTGCAGGGCTCGACGATCGTCGGACTCGAGCACCACACGCCCGACAACATGGTCGAGGAAATCGAATCGGCGGTCAGCCACCAGACCGATTTTCACCAGTTCATGCTCTACACGCCGGTTCCGGGCACGCCGCTTTACCAGGAGATGGCGGATCAGGGTCGTCTGCTGCCGGACGTCGACTTCGCCGATGTCCATGGGCAGTACAAGTTCAACTTCCAGCACAGCGCCATCTCCCGCGACGATTCCAAGAAGTTCCTGGATTGGGCGTTCTGGCGCGACTTCGAGAGTAATGGACCGAGTCTTTATCGCATGTGCCAGACCATGCTCAAAGGCTGGCAACGCTACAAGGACTACCCCGATCCACGCGTCCGGGAGCGGTTTGCGAGAGAGGTGAAGAAGCTGAGCAGCGCTTACAATGCGGCGCTCTGGGTGATGGAGAAGGAATTCAAGCAAGTCAATCGCAGCGTGAGTGAGCGGATTCACAAGCTGCGCCGCGAAGTCGAGAAGGAATTCCCGGTCGTCGCCCGCCTCACCGCCGCATCGCTCGGCCCAATCTTATTGTGGTCCACCCGCCGCGAGGAGAATCGGCTGGCCAAAGGACGCACCTACGAGCCCCCCACCTTTGTCGAGCGCCGCAATTGGGTCCCGGCTTCGTAGCCCGCGTACCCTCAGCGGCTAAAGCCGGAACCCGTTGTAACTTCTGACGGCACGGTTGAAGCCGTGCCCTTCCCGTAAAGAATGTGCCGGGCTGGACACGTTCTCGACTCCCTCTACAGCAACCCGAGAACTACTCTAATGCTCGGGATGAGGAATTAATGAAGGACTGCGTTCTAATAAGGGCCTGCGCTAAGGAGCCTCTGAACAAGTATCTCGTTGCGCGCAGCAGCACTGTGAAGACGCGGCTTTTTCGCGGGCGAGGGCGCCCGCGCCACACTTGATCAGAGGCTCCCTAAGTGGAATAATCGGCGTTGATCCGCACATACTCGGCGGTCAGATCGGTGGTGAGAAATCGCACCGAGCGCTGGCCGCGCCCAAGTTGCACACGAATATCGCAGACGGGCTGCGCGAGATTGCGGTGAGCTTGCCGCTCGTTGAAGGCGCAGGCGATTCCGTTGCGGCATACTTTCTGACTGCCAATAAGAATCTGGACGCGAGATGGATCGATGGGCAGGCCGCACCTTCCCACTGCCGCGAGAATGCGTCCCCAATTCGGATCGGCGCCGGCCCACGCGGTCTTGACGAGCATGGAATGAGCGATTGTCCGCGCCACTATTAAGGCCTCTTCCCGGCTGCGCGCTTGTTCGACGAAGAGACGGATCACGTGCTGAACGCCTTCTCCATCAGTGACGATCTGTTCGGCGAGGGATTGGCAGACTGCGGTCAGCGCCGCGGAGAAGTGCTTTCCGGTGCGAACGTCTTTCACTCGCGCACCGCTGGCGCCGCTGGCGAGCAGCAGCACGGTGTCGTTGGTGGAGGTGTCGCCATCAATGGACATGCAATTTAGCGAATCGTCACACGCCTCACGCAGAAGAGGCCGCAATTCACGCGGACTCGCACCAGCATCGGTGAACAAGTACACCAGCATGGTGGCGAGTTGGGGATGGATCATGCCAGCGCCCTTGGCAACGCCCAGTACGGTGACTTCTTTCGAGCCGTCTGTCGACGAAGTGCGGAAGCGCGCGGACGCGATCTTGGGCCGTGTGTCGGTGGTCATGATGGCATGGGCAAAGGCGAGGACCCCGCGCGGGCTGGCGGATAACGCGGCGATGAGCTCCGGCAACCTGGCGTGAATTTTTTCCGCCGGCAGACGAACTCCGATGATGCCGGTGGAGGAAGGAACGACTTGGGCAGCGGGCACGCCGAACAGGTGGCCAGCTTCGCGACAAACTCGCTCGCAGGCTTGAATGCCGACGCGTCCGGTGGCGCAGTTGGCGTTGCCGGAGTTCACGACGATGGCTCGAACGCGGCCGCCGGTCGAACGCAACGATGAGCGGCCAACTTCCACGGGAGCGGCGACGACCCGGTTCATCGTGAATAACGCGGCAGCACTCGCGCCACTGGCGGCTTCCACCAGCGCGAGGTCCGGCCGGCCACTGACTTTAATGCCGGCAGCGACCGCAGAGAAAGAGAACCCTACGGGCAAACGAATTTTCTCAGGAGAACGGCGCAGAGAGGTCATGAGCCTATGGTGAAACTCCAATCTCCGTTAGCGCCTAAAGGCGCGCTCATGAGGCGGTACTTACGGCATGCCTGAACAGGTTGAGGAAAAAGTCGTTTCTGAGCGAGAACCGTGCCCTCAGCGGCTAAAGCCGCATTCAAGACAATACAGTTACCGCAGCGGTGAACCGCTGCGCCACCCAAAATCAAGTGCAACACCGACTTTTTCCGCAGCCTGTGAAGGCATGCCCTGATACGAATCGGACTTGCGCCACGGGAGGTCACGCCTGAATCTTCAACCAGTTCTTTGGGGGCGGCAAAATTGCAAACGTGGGCAGATTGCCACGGATCATCGCTACTTCGTCGCAGCGATAGAGCCTGGGGCACTTATAGCAGTCTTTGTGGATCTTGTCGGGAAGATCATGGTGATTCGCGGTCGTGAATCCCAAGCGAGAGAAAAATTCTGGAATGCGAGTGAAGAGGCACACGCAGGTGACTTTGTGCTTTTCCGCCTGCGCCAGAAGAGCCTTCACCAGGCGCCGACCGCCGCCGCTGCTTTGGCTGGAGGGATCGACGGTAATGGAACGAATCTCGGCCAGGTGCATGCCATAGAGGTGGAGAGCGCCGCATCCGATGATGCGTTCCTCATGCTCCAGGACGACAAAGTCGCGGACGTTCTCGCAGATCTCGGCGAGCGTGCGCGGCAGGAGAGTACCGTCGCCGGAGTAGGCCGCGATGAGAGCGTGAATCTGCTCGGCATCGGGAAGCACCGCTTCACGCGTGCGCATGGACCCCCTTGCGCCGCGGCGGAGCGGTTTTTTCTTTATTGTGCGTGGATTCCGCATTTTTGTGTAACGCCGCGTCCAGGGCCTTGACCACCTGATCCACGTGCTTCTTCTGAATCACGTAAGGCGGCAGAAAGCGCAGTACGGTTTCGTGCGTGCGATTGATGATAATTCCTTCTTGCAGCAATTGCCTGGCGACCGCCTTTGCCAGATCGGGTGAGTCCAGCTCCACGGCCTGCATCAGGCCGGCTCCGCGGACTTCCTGAATCGATTGGTGCTTCTTGTCCAGTGCTTCAAGCGCGGCGTGAAAGTATTCGCCGAGCGCGCGCACCTGCTTCAGCAATTTCTTCTCCACGCGCAGGAATTCGATGGCGACAGCGCAGGCCAGCGGGCCTCCGCCGAATGTGGTGCCGTGCATACCCGGATGCATGCAGCTCGCAACCCGTTCGGTGGTGAGGATGGCGCCGAGCGGCAAACCGCACGCCAGCGGCTTGGCGACGGTGACCACGTCCGGCAACACGCCATAGTGCTGGTAGGCAAAGTGGCGTCCGGTGCGGCCGAGACCGCACTGAATCTCGTCGAGCACGAGCAGCGCGCCGCTTTGTTTCGTGAGGCGCGAGGCGAGTTCGAGAAACTCCCGATTGACCGGACAAATTCCTCCTTCTCCCTGAATGGTCTCGATGCACACGGCGCAGACACTGGAATCAAATTTTCGTTGCAGGTCGTCGAGGTCATTGAACTTGACGAAAGTCACACCCGGCATGAGCGGAACGAAAGGGGCTCGATATTTCGGTTGACCGGTGGTGGCGAGCGCGCCAAAGGTGCGTCCATGAAAAGAGTTCTCCATGGCAAGAATGCGCGTCTTTGGATTGGGATTGGGCTTGTGGCCACCCACGTCTCGAAAACCGCGAGACGTGGGGCACCCGTTCTTATTGTTCATCTGCGCAAAGGCGCGAGCGAGCTTGAGCGCTCCTTCCCAGGCCTCGGTGCCGCTGTTGCAAAAAAAGGCGCGGTCAAGCCCGGAGATTTCGGTCAGCAAGCGCGCGAGCTCCGCCTGGTACTCGTGGAAAAAAAGATTGGAAACATGAATCAACCGGCTGGCCTGACGCCTGATCGCCGCCTGGATGGCCGGGTGGTTGTGGCCGAGCGCATTGACTCCGATTCCGCTCAGAAAATCCAGATACCGCTTGCCATGCGAATCCCAGAGATAGACGCCGCGCCCGCGAACAAAAAGGATGGGTTGGCGCTCGTAGGTGGGAAGCAAGAGCTTCGCTTCCATGCGGGAGACAGAGGCGAGGCTCATGCTCTGAGCACCTCCGTGCCGCATTCCAGCTTGGTGAAATAAAACAGTGGCAGAACTTCGACCTGCGCCGCGGGCAGGATGCGCACGCGCCCCACGCCGCACTTGAGAGCCTGAGTGCAGGCTTCGAGCTTGGGCATCATGCCGCCGCTGACTACGGATTCCTCGATGAGTCCGGCAACTTGCTTGGTATCCAACCGTGGTATCACCGAGCCATCGGCTTGCTTTACACCGGCCACGTCGGTGAGAAAAATCAGGGCGTCGGCCTCGCAGGCTATGGCGCACGCGGCCGCCATCTGGTCCGCATTCACGTTGTAATACTGCCCGTCGCCTCCGAGCGCAACCGAGGAGAGGACAGGAATGCCACCTTCGGCCCAGATGGCTCTGAGCCAGCGCGGCTCGGAAAAGCAGATTTCGCCGACAAATCCCAAGTCGTGTTCCGCGTCCTGTTTCTTGCGGGCACGAAAGACGCCGCCGTCTCCGCCACAAAGACCGATGGCTGGTTGCCCGGCAGCGGCGATCGCCGCCACCAAACTCTTGTTCACAATACCGGCAAGCACCATGAGGGCAACATCGCGCGTTTCGGCGTCGGTAACGCGCAGTCCGTGGACGAAGTCACTTGTCTTTCCGAGGAGTTTGAGGGTACGCGTGAGCGCGCTGCCACCGCCGTGTACGACGGCGATCTGGTGCCCGTCGTGGGCGAGCTGCACCACCGCTTTCGCGCATTTCTGAAGGGTCGGTTTATCCTCCAGCGCCGCGCCGCCGATCTTGACGACAACTTTCATTGCAGGCCCTCCGCCTCGTCCCAGCCGTACATCAGGTTCATGTTCTGCACGGCTTGACCGGCTGCGCCTTTGAGCAGGTTATCGAGACAGGAAATCACGACGAGGCGGCGGCCATCGTGCGCGAGGCAGAAACCGAGATCACAGTAGTTGGTGTGCACGGAGAATTGGATTTCCGGCAAACTCGAGGCCGGGAAAACGCGAACCCACCGCTTGCCCTGGTAGAAATCGTGGAAGCAACATTGGATCTGGTCCGCCGTCATCTCGCGTTTCAGGTACACATAAATCGTGGACAGAATCCCACGTGGGATTGGCAGGAGATGGGGAGTAAAGATCAACTGGCAGGAATTGAGCGCCAACTGCTCGAGGATCTCGCCGGTGTGACGGTGTCCGAAGACCGAGTAGGCGGAAAAGTTGTCGGCGACCGACACGAAGTGGGTGCGCGGCGTGGGTGCCTTGCCGGCACCGGATACGCCGGACTTCGAATCGGAGATGATACCGCGATCGCAATCGACAATGCCGGCCGAGAGCAAGGGCGCCAGCGCAAGGATGACGGAAGTGGCATAGCAGCCAGGATTCGCAACCAGAGCGGCCGCGGGTATGTGGTCCGCATGCAATTCCGGCAGGCCGTACACGGCGCGCTCCGTGAGTTCCGCCGCGGTCTGGGCGTTGGCATCTTTGAAACCATAGACGGCGCGATGCTGTTCCTGTTTCAGCCGCCACGCGCCACTAAGATCGACGATCCGCAGCCCGCGCGCAATTGCCTCGGGAACAAGTTCGCGAGAAACGGCGTGCGGCGTAGCCAGGAACAGCAACTCCACGCCATGTTGCTCCAGCGCGGACCACGAAAACGGCTGGACCGGCGAATGGCCGTTGGCTTTGCTATTGCCAGAAATGTGCGGCACGCCAGCAGCGGACCCGCCGGTCTCTATCTCTGCACTGCGCCGCAAGAGTAAAGGCGCGCCGGTGCGCGGATGCCGGCCGAGAAGGCGGGCGAGTTCGAGGCCGGAATAGCCGGTCGCGCCGAGAACCGCGATTTTAAGTTTGGCCGCCATCAGATTCTCTTCCAGTATGCCTGATCTCTCCGTTTTCACAGTTTCGCCGGGGAGGCATATTTATCCATTGTTATGCATAAATATTCATCTATAGTAAATGGTCCCGCCGAACTGTCAAGTTGAAAGCGCGGTTCGAGACCTTCGTCCCATGGGCCGGCGTTCAACTATGGCGGTTTCAACAAAAGCGCAGTCCGATGTGCCTGAGCGGGATCGCGTAAAAGAGAAAAGCTCAACCCACAGGGGCCCCTTCGGCATCGCTCAGGGCAGGCTCCGAGGAGCACAGAGGAAACCCTATCGGTGCGAATCGCCCGTCCAGCCGGGCGGGGACGCCCGGCTCTCCACCGGCAAGCTTGGATCGACAGCAGTAACAACCGTGAAAGGCGCGTCTTTTTCTTGAAAGCTTTTCTGCCGACGGATCAGTAAGTCACGCTCTTACACTCTTAGCCGGAAGTCGCTCGATGTGCCGCCGGCGGCCGGAACGTAGCACTTGGTGGTGTAATCCATCACCATACGATCGGCGTTGAAGCGCCAGCCGAGGGTGCGGATGGTGCGCTTCATGCGTTGGATCCAGCCGCGCGGAAGGCCGTCGCGATCGCGCTGATAGTAGAGAGGGATGACTTCGTCGCGAAGAACTCGCATCAGGTCATCCCCGTCGCGGGAGTCGTGAACATTCATGTCGGAGTGAGTTCTGCCGCTTCCGATGGCGAAGCCGTTCAAGCCGTCGTAAGCTTCCGCCCACCAGCCGTCGAGAACCGAGAGGTTCAAGCCGCCGTTCAAAACGACTTTCTGGCCGCTGGTTCCGGAGGCTTCCAGGGGACGGCGCGGATTGTTGAGCCAGACATCGACACCCTGCACGAAATGGCGGCCGACGTTGATGTCGTAGTCTTCGACGAAGACGAATTTGTCGGCAAACTGCGGGTCGCGCATCAACTGGGCAATCTGCTGCAGGACGCGCTTGCCGGGTTCGTCGAGAGGATGCGCCTTTCCGGCAAACACGAACTGCACGGGGCGTTTCGGGTCATTGACCATGCCGGCGATTTTTTCGATGTCGGCCAAAATCAGATTGGCGCGCTTGTAGGTGGCAAAGCGGCGCGCAAAACCGATGGTGAGCGCATCGGGACTGAGTACGCGTTCCAGTTGCTGGAGCACGTCGCTTGGTTCGTCGCGGCGCGCGGCCTGCTGGACGGCGCGGCGGCGCACAAATTCGATCATTCGCGACTTCAGATTGAAATGAGTCTCCCAGAGCTCGCCGTCGTCGACGTTGTCAATGCCCTCCCAGATTTCGGCCTCGCTGCTGCGCAGATGCCAACCCGTGCCGAGATGGCGATCGTAGAGGCGAAACATTTGCGGAGCCAGCCAGGTGGGAACATGCACGCCGTTGGTGATGTGTCCAATGGGAACCGCGTCTTCCAGTTTGCCCGGGAAGAGCCCGGTCCACATGGCGCGGGAAACTTCCCCATGCAAGGAGGAAACGGCATTGGCGTGCCGCGAGAGCCGCAGGCCGAGCACGGTCATGCAGAAACGTTCGTCGCTTTCGGGATGCTCGCGTCCCAGGGCCATGAAGCTTTCCCTGGAGAGACCGAGGGCCTCGCGGAGAGGTCCGAGGTGTTCTTCGACCAGGTCGGCATCGAAGCGATCATGGCCGGCGGGCACGGGGGTGTGGGTAGTGAAGACGACTTCACGGGCAACCCGCGGCACGGCCTTTTCGAAGCCGATGCCCTCTTCTTCCATGCGTTGGCGAATCGCTTCGAGGACGGCAAATCCGCTGTGTCCTTCGTTCAGGTGAAGAACCCCCGGCGTGATGCCGAGCGCTTTCAGAGCGCGCAGACCGCCCACGCCCAGAAGCAGTTCCTGATGCACGCGAACGCGGCCGTCGCCCCCGTAGAGACGCGAGGTCATCTCGCGGTCCTCCGGGGTGTTGCCTTCCACGTCGGAATCGAGGAGAAACAAATCACAACGGCCGACTTTCACGCGCCATACTTTTGCGAAGATCGAACCATGGCGGGTATCGACCTGCACGACGACCGGTCTGCCGTTTTTCCCGATGGCCGTTTCCATGGCAAGTTGGTTGACATCGGTCCCGAGGTACTCCTCGTGCTGCCAGCCGTCGCGATCGAGGCGCTGGCGGAAATATCCCTGGCCATAAAACAGGCCCACGCCGACGAGGGGGATGCCGAGATCGGAGGCGCTCTTGATGTGATCGCCGGCCAGAACTCCAAGTCCACCGGAATAAACGGGGAGAGACTCGTGGAGGCCAAATTCGGCGGAGAAATAAGCCACGGGACGGGGTCGCAGCACACCGGCGTGGCGCGCACCCCAGGTCCGCTGCGCATCCTCGTACTCACGCAGGCGGCGATAGGCGTAGTTGATGCGGCCGTGCAGGTTGAGTTCGGTGGCGCGCGCTTCGAGTTTGGCGAGAGGATACTCGTTCAGCAGCGAGACGGGACTGTGATTAAGCTGCCTCCAGCGCAGGGGATCAAGTTCGCGGAACAAGCTGGAGGAATCGTGGTCCCAGCTCCACCACAGGTTGCGGGCCAGGGCCCAGAGCCGCTCCTGGGCAGGCGCGATGAAGCGGTCGAGGGTGCGGGCTTCGCTGACCACGGGCGCAACCCGGTCCGCGGCTTCGGTGAGCAAACGAATCTCATTTTCCGGGAAGACGCGCGCCTCCACGGTTTGAAGCACCAGAACGCCCTGGAGCACGCCGCGATCAATGAGGGGAACACCCAGGAACGATTGACAAGCATCCTCGCCAGCTTCGCTGAAGTACTTGAAACGAGGATGATTCCTGACCTGTGCAACGGCCAGCGGACGGACCTGTTCGGCGACCAGGCCGACGAGGCCTTCATGGACTGCCATGCGAAGCTTGCCGACGCATTCACTGCGAAGCCCGAGGGTCGCGGCCAGAACGAGGTGGGCGCGGTCGGGCTCCAGCAGGTAGGCGGAGCAAACATCGGTGCCAAACCGTCTGGCAATCAAGGCGACAACGTTCATCAGGGTTTCGGCGGGCTTGCCGGGATCCGCCGTCAGGTTGGCGATTTCCTCCCACGTCAGCACATAGCTGGCATCGAGAGAGCAGGCAGCGTGGTCTTGATCCTGAACTGGCTTGTTCGGTGGGAGCAATCGTGTGTCCATTTGCCTAAATTCCTGGGTCTTGCGACCACGGTCATTCCATGACGGGCAGCGACCCGAAGATGGTCAGAAAAAACATCCCCTTGAGCCATTCTATCGGTTGAAGACGGAACGGCTCTACATTGGCTATGGCAGTGTTGGTTACCACGGTACGCTTCGGATGGCCAAATTGCTGTTTTGGGCTTGCGTCATTGGCGATACCTACCTGATTTAAAAACTCTAATGGCCGGTTCGCGCCAAGTCCAATTCGAATTGTCGATGGAATGCATTCGTGGGCGATGACGGCGCCTGGGCACCTATAGCGAATCCAGAGTTGCCATGATCGCCGGCAGCTGCCGAGTTACGCTCGGCGTGGACGGCCGGGGGCGGCCGTCCCTACACGAGCGGGCTGCAGAAACGCCGAAAACCGCGCTAGCCCTGGAGAGAATGCAACACGCGGAAGGTGCTGCCCCCATTCGACCACACCAGCACGAGTGCATCCTGACCATCCGGCACGCTGGATAACGCCTGCGCCACTTCGGACGCTGATTTCACCGTGTACCGATTCACTTCCATGATGACGTCCCCGCGCTGCAAGCCGGCATTATCGGCCGGGCTGCCGGACTGGACTTCTTCCACAATGGCCCCGTGAACCGACGCTGGCGCTTGCAGTTCATTGCGAACGTCCGGGGTCAAGTCGCCGAGACTCAACCCCCAACGCGCTTTCCCGTGTTCGCTGCCGGCGGTCTCGGTGCCTTTGGCGCCGCCGAGCGCTTCGAGGGTCACCGGAATGCTTGCCGGTTTGCTGTCACGCACCACCTGTAGATGGATCGTGTCACCCGGCCGCTTTTGTCCGACTGTCATTTGCAGTTGTCCGGCGTCGGTCACGGGCTTTCCATCGAGTTCGGCGATCACGTCTCCGGCGCGCAGGCCCGCCTTCGCTCCGGGCGCGTCCGGCTCAACGTCGGTGATCAGCGCCCCCTCGGCTTTGTTCATCTGGAAGAACTTCGCGTTGTCGGGAGTCACGTCGGAGATCTGAATTCCGATAAACCCGTGAGTTACTTTACCGTCACGAATCAATGTCTCCACGGTCGGCTGGACAATCTGGGAAGGAATCGCAAAACCCATTCCTGAGAATGCTCCCGAGGATGAAATCAGGAAGGTATTGATTCCAATAAGCTCGCCGCGCGCGTCAACCAGGGCTCCGCCGGAGTTGCCGGGATTGATGGCAGCGTCGGTCTGGATGAACTCGCCCGGCTTGCGTCGATCGCTGGCATCAGGGTTGGGACGGTTCAGCGCGCTGATGATGCCGCGCGTCACCGTGAAGCGGTACCCGTACGGATTCCCAAAGGCGAGCACGGTCTGTCCAGGGTGCAAGCCGGCCGAGTTACCCCAAGGCACGCTCGGTAAGTTAGTTCCATTTACCTTGATGACCGCGAGGTCCGTCAGCGGGTCGGCGCCCACCAACTTCGCAGGCAGCACCTCCCGGTTACTCATGGTGACGCGAATATCGACAGCTCCGTCGATAACGTGGTTGTTAGTGACGATGTACCCGTCGGGGGAAACGATCACGCCGCTGCCTAACCCGTGTTCCATTCTGTTCTGCGGCTGCGACGGAAAATTGAACTGACGGCCGAAGGGATTGCCCGGGCCAGGACCGAAGAATTGCCGCATGTCGGGCATGCCTTCCGGACCGCTGCGCTGCGCGTTGGCCTTCGACACTACCGTGACATTGACCACCGCCGGTGTAACTCGCGCCGCCAGGGTTTCCATTGCGCGGTCGAGCGTGAGCAACGCTCCCACACTGTTGTCATCAAGCGGCCCCGCGGCCGGAGCCGCCACCGCTGCCTTTGCCGAGTTCGTAAAGTTGAACGTCGCCACTGACCCAACGGCCACCACGGCAATCAGGGCCACTACCAGACGCCTGGTCACCACTGCCTTACAACGTGCTTTACAACTCTCTAGCCACATCTTCATTTTCTTTTCTCCTTGTACAACTAATTATCTAGTTGTTGTTTGCAAAAAAAATTTGGGCTATACCGTTTTCATAGTTCGTGTAAACCTGGCCATCGGCAATCCCTCAGGGGCTAAAGCCCGCATTTCTGGCGGTCGTTAGCGGCACGGCTGAACAGGCTGCGAAAAAACTAGTTCCCGAGCAGAAAGTGTGACCTCAGCGGCTAAAGCCGCACTCAAAACAATGCAGTTACCGCAGCGCTGAAGCGCTGCGCCACCCAAAGACAAGTGCGAGACGGAGTTTTTCCGCAGCCTGTGAAGCCGTGCCCTACCCAAGAACCAGACCGCAGTCTACGGCAACCATGAAAACGGCCTAAATCGAATTGGCCACAGGCACTTCCGCCAAGCGCTCGCGCACTGGGCTCACCACCGTCACTCGCCAGACCTGAACGCTCCACACCCTCGAATCGGAGGTCACATACTGCGTGGCTTCAATAAAGACCAGGGTTCGAAATTGAGGCAGGATTTCCTGGTCCGCACTTGCGCTTGCCTCGACTACTCGGTCACGCGGCGGTGCCGCATTCAACCGGACAGCAACTACCGAAGCGGGAGCAAGCTGTCGCCTGGCAACAGCATGTGGACGTGTAGTGGAGCGACGGGCGTCTCGCGAGCCTGCCCTGAGCGAAGCCGAAGGGTCCAGCCGGGCGAGGACGCCCGGCTCTCCACTAGTGGACGGCAACGACTGGAACGAAGCCGGGCTGACCGCAACCGAGTACCCGTGACCGGAATTGCTTGCCAGCACGCCGCGATCAAACGCGACGAACTGGGGTGCATGCGGCAGCACCGCGAGACAGACCATGGAAAAAGCGCCGACCATACCCAGCGCCGGTTTCCAGACTCGCGTGACGACGGGCCGGTTTGCGTCGAGAATCCGCGCCAGCCGCAGCGAAGCCTCGCGGGCTCGGTCGACAGCGGCCTGGGCCATCAACCGTCGTTGGCCCGCTAGACGATGCGCCAGGCTCTTCTCCAGCAGCGAGACCAGACAACTGGCGTATCCGAGGGGGTTGGCAGTTTCGGCCAGCACGGCATCGTCACAAGCCATCTCGCGTTCCACCGAGAGCCGGCTCTCAATCCACCACACCGCGGGATGAAAGAAGAATAGGGCGCGCACAATCTTCTGAATGAGATTTGTCCAGTCATCCCAGCGCCGCAGGTGTGCGAATTCGTGCAGCAGGATGACGTTGAGATGGTTGGGCGGCAGTTCCCGCAATGCCCAGGCTGGCAGGACAATTGTCCGCTTCCAGAAACCGATGGCGGCAGGCACGCGCACGCACTCTGACGTGGCGATCGTTATTGACGTTGAGGCGACTGACCCTGACGCGCCGATTGCTTCCACCGTCCTTCGCACATCCGGATCGAGATCTGCCGCGACGATCGGAGTGCAACTCCGGCGCAGTTGTCGCAGGCGCCAAAGCCCGGCCACCAAACGCAACGTCGCCGCGCATGCCCCGAGAACCCAGGCAAGGAAGACGAAAAGCGCCCAGTGGCCGGGTATGGCGATCGCCGGCCACAGGCTTCCCCACGAATTCCCCCATGACATCCCAGATGAGATCCCCGCCGCCATCAGCGCCCGTCCTTGTCCTGCGCCGAAACCGCTGAGCACAGGAAGCGCAGCGACGGCGAGCAACGCCAGGAACCAGACGGCAAATCGGGTTCCCGAATTTTGCCTTCGCGAAACACGCAGCAACACCCACGCAAAGAGCGCGATCAGGCATCCTTCGGGAAGCGCGTTGAGAATGCGCTCGACCGAGATCTGCGCCACTGTCTGCACCGAAAGCCAGTTCATTTCGCGTCGCTCCGAATCGTGTCTTTCTGAACCGTATCCTGATGAATCAGCATCTGCCGCAGGCGAGCAAGTTCCTCCGGCCCGATGCCCTGGTCCTCAAGGAGGTTCAAGACGAGTTGTTCTTGAGAGTTCTTGAAAAAGCGACTCACGAGATGCCGGATCTCCGAGCGCGTCGCTTCCTTCTGCCCGACCAGCGGCGTATACACGTGCGCCCGTCCATCCTTCAGATGTTTCAAATAGCCCTTTCTTTCCAGGACACGGATGGTGGTCAAAACAGAGTTATAGGCCAGGGGAGGTTTTTGAGTAATAGAATCAAGCACTTGCTGGACCGTGCCCGATCCCTTCAGCCAGAGCACGTTCATGATCCGCAGCTCGGCTTCGGTCAAAGTTCCCGATGGTCTCGGCGGCACCGGATGCCCTCCTCGGACCTTAGACGCTTCACGAAGCGAAAGGTAACTAATTCTTTAGTTGCAAGGGAAAAGCCGGGGGTTGCTTCTCTGGCCGCATCCGCTCGCCGGAACTCGATACAATGAACGGAATGGCACGGCAGTCTCGCGGTAGGCCGGCTGCGCGCTGGCGGCGTCATGCCGATGAGATGCATCGACCTTCGAGGATCGCCGCCAGATGATCGCAACCATCAGAGCCACTGAACCCCAGGATCTCCCGGCACTCGCGAAATTCCTTGTCCGCGTGTACCAGTTTGACCCATCGGACCATCACGCCGATACGCATTTTTTGGAGTGGAAGTACCTGTGCGCGAGGCCCGGTTGGGAAGGCAGCCGCAGCTACCTTCTCGAAAGGAATGGGCAGATCGTGGCGCATTGTGGCATTTGCCCGGTGACCTTTCATCTGCCGGACAGAACCACCGTGAAGAGCCTGACCATGATGGACTGGGCCGCCGACCCCTCTGCCCCAGGGGTAGGCGTAATGTTGTTTCGCAAGCTTATGGAAATGGCGCCTACTTCTTTCGTCATTGGCGGCGCACCGGCTACACGCCTGATCGTTCCTCGAATCGGGTTTCGATATGTGGGAGAAGCTCTGACTTACACCGCCTGGGTGCGCCCGTGGCGTGAGTTTCGCCTGCGTCCCCGCACTCGAAGATCGACTATGCGGTTACTGCACGGACTGACACATCCCGCGCGGAATCGCAGGCGAGCAAGCGCGGGATGGGATTGCGATCGAGTACATCAATTTGACGATTCGCTCTTGCCGGTATTGAACAACACCAAGCGCGCGTGGACGTTTTGCCAGCGAACCCTCGCGGACTTGAACCATCTGCTGAAATGTCCTCACCTCGAGATGCAAGGATTCCTGTTGCGGCGTCAGGGCAAGCTCATGGGCTATTTCATCATTGGAAAAGCGGACTGGGAAGCCCGGCTGCTCGACCTCGTGATTGATTCCGCAGATACGAATGACTGGAATTTTGCCTGTGCGACGGTTACGAGCGCAGCCCAGCTCGACCCGGAAGTCTGCCGGATTCGCGCACTCGCCTCATTTCCTATTCTGAGTCAAGCGCTGGCGTGGAATGGCTACTGGTGCCAGTACAAGGAACCCATCGTGATTCACGACCCCACGAATACCTTGGCCGGCGCATTTCCAGTGAGTTTCCAGCTCTTCGACGGCGATTCAGGTTATTGACATGAGCATGGACAGGAACCACGGACGCGCGACGAGCAAGCCGTAATTCTTCCAAACACGAGCCTGGGAACGGTGCGGTACAATTCTGCGGCACATGCGAAAGGCACCTTGAGATTCGTCAGTCCCGCTCTGAAGCACATCTTCTTTCCCGCCCTATCCCGGAGCGGGTACCTCTGCCACACGGCCGGGGCTGGTCCCGCGGTCGTGACTTACCACGGTGTGTTTCCAGCCGGCTACGAAGTCAGGAATCCGGCTTTGGACGGCAACCTGGTGCATGGGGATTCGCTGCGGCGCCAGCTGCAGCTTCTAAAGAAACGCTACCACGCGATCACCCCCGAAGATTTTCTCCATTGGTCTGAGGGAGAGCTATCACTTCCTCCGCGTTCGATATTGCTGACCTGTGACGACGCGCTGCGTAACACTCTGACGGAAATGGTTCCCATATTGCAGGAGCTCGGCTTGGCCTGCCTCTTCTTCGCTACCGGGGCGTCCGCCGATGAGACGCCGTCCATGCTCTGGTATGAGGAACTCTACCTGATGTTGTTGGACGCGAGCGAGCCCATCACTCTCAGCCTCCCCGAAGCGGGCGTTAGCATTGGCCCAATTTCGCCGAACGAGAAACACGCGTGTTGGTGGAACTTGGTTGAAAAGCTTTCGCAGTTCGATAAAGAACTCAGGCGCACATTCCTCGATCAAATCCGGGACCAGCTCAAGCTTGCAGCGAACTGGAGAGAGCGATTCGTCCAAAATTCGACCCTTGCCGCCAGATTTCTTACGCTTGATCGATCCGGGTTACGGCAACTGGCCGCTGCGGGAATGAGTATTGGAGCCCATTCTCTCTCCCACCCGATTCTCGCGCGGGCACCCGAGGACGTGGCTTGGCGGGAGATCTCCGAGAGCCGGAGTGTACTTGAGAAAGTTCTGGGGCAAACCGTGTGGGCCTTTGGGTATCCCTTCGGGAATGCCGCTACGGTCACAAAACGAGATCTGCGACTGGCGGAGCAAGCGGGCTTCCGCTGTGCATTCATGAATGCGGGCGGCGGTTTTGGCGCCAAGATCGACCGATTCGCCGTACCGCGCGTTCACGTCACAGCCGACATGAGCTTGTCTGAATTTGAGGCCCATATCGCAGGCTTCTATCGCACCCTGCGAAGAAGGTTTGGGAGACCCACGCCGCCGCTTCCGTGATCGCGCGGACCAACCCAGCGGTCCGGGTGGCCAGTGCCTCGGGATCACGCAAGTGGCGGATATCACGGTCAGCATTGAGGCTTTGTCGACTAGCTTTCACCGTGATTAGTTTGCCGTTGCTGTGTCACAACCGCTAACACTTAAGAGCAGTGAATAACGCTGGAGCACATGGGCAAATTCCAGGAGGCTTACTCGTCAGTCTGCCTGTGCTTCAAAGATTGGTCGGGGAGAGAGGATTTGAACCTCCGACCCCCTGGTCCCGAATTCGCTGGCCGAAAGAAGCCTGAATGACACTGAGCGGTCTCTCATAGCGTAGGAGAACGTTGTTCATGCGGGTTTGCCCGCTGTTCCCTGCCCTTCACCTGCACCCGAGTGACAGCACCCGACAGCACCCGAGACGGGTAGGGATGCGGGGGTTACGACACAAACTACGACACAAGAAATCCGCGCGCTGTTCTCACGCCCGGTCGCGCTGAGTTGTCGAGCCGAGAGGGGGCGGCGCCACCCCGCGCTCGCAGAAATTGAACGTTCAACCTACTGATTGCTCAGCAGTCAGCTAAATGTCTTTTGTTTCAGCGGCTTCTCGACTTCCATAATAGGCAAAAATGGGCAGTTTTGGGCGTAGTTGTTATGAAAGATGTTACGTCGTTTGAACCTTAAACACCCCGATAGTGAGTCAAGGATTTTCTGCACCAAACGGAACTGTGTTCGGTCCAGTTCGACACCGCTTCTTATATCGGCGTCCACCGGGCGAACCCAGCGCGCGTTAAGCACACGGTCGGAATGCAAATCTGGGAAGACGTAAACTTCTGGCTGACCGACAGTAAGTTGGCTAAGCGGGGTTGCGCTCCAGCGCGGTGTCATCCACCCATGAATTGGTCATGGACTTCCTGGAGTCGAGGGCGGCGAGGCTCCGGTCCACCTTTTTGCGGACCTGGACTCCTAAGGACGGCGCATCACGCTTTCCCTGACAGGGAATCCATGACAATACTTCGCCTTTACAAATTCCTTCCCTCCGGTAACTTAGGAAATGCAAACACTAAATGACGGCGAAGGAACTACAAGACTACCTTGCGCGGTTATCGCGCGATCTGCCGCTCGATCGTTATGTCGAGCGGCGATTCACGGCGCTCGAAGACGCCGGCGGGATTGCCGTGGATACGGAGCTCCGTTTCCGCGGGATGCTGCGGGAGCGCGAACCCAAGCTTGCCGACGTGCTCAAACACCCCCGAGTATTGATCCTTGCCGAGCCTGGTGGCGGGAAATCGGTCGTCGCCCGCGCCGCGGCCCACGAGTTCGCGCGCGAAGAAGCGCGAGTTCCCATTTTCGCCGAGCTGAAGGGATACCGCGGCGATCTCTCCGTGCTCATTGCCGCCGCCGCTCCTCCCACCGTACTCGATCCCGCCTCCGCGGTGGAGGGAAGGCCGGTGTCGCGCGCATACCTGCTCGATGGCATTGACGAGATCCCGAGAGGAATGCTGCCGCAGCTGGGCGCCGACCTCCAGAAGCTCTTCGAGAAGGACCCGCACGCATCCGTCCTTCTCACCGCACGGCAGGCATTCTATGCCGCGCATCGCGACTCTTTGCCGACGGTCACGTCGCTGTTCCACATCCTGGATTTCAGCGACAAAGACATCACCGAATACGTGACGAAGTCGCACGTGGATACGGACCAGTTTCTCGCCGCCGTGCGTACCGCCGATGCGAGCGAGGAGATCAGGAACCCGTTCATCCTGTCCATTATGATCGAGAAATATCGCGAAGAAGGGACGCTCAGCGACCGGCGGTCGGAGAACCTGAGCTACATGATCGACCGGCTGATCCAAAGCAGGCCTCGCGTCAACCGGCACCAGCAACGTCGAGCGCTCAAGATGCTCGGGGTGGCGCTCGAAACGTACTCACGGAACGAGCTGACCGAGGACGAAGCCTTCGCGGTGATAAAGCAGGCCATGCGCATCTCGGACGCGGAGGCGCGCACCCTGCTCGAGGAGCTGTCCGCTTCGATCCTCAAGCGGACTGCGAACGGGCTCGCCTTTCAGATGCGCTCGTACGGCGAATATCTCGCCGCGGAGGAGCTCGAAAACGCCCCGTTGGAACGCGTGAGGGAGCTCGGGTTCGTCGATTTCAATACCCCCAACGAGACCTGGCTCAATGCGGTGAGCTATCTCATCGAGCTCAATCCCCAGGTGCGCGAGGGCTGGAGTCGCGACAAGCAGCTCGATTTGAACACTGCCACAAGAGAGCAGTTGCTGAGCTTGCCGGGCGTGACTTCGGCAGAAGCAGACCGGGTGATTGCGGGGCGTCCGCATAACAAACCCGGCGAAGTGGTGACGCGGCGCATCATGGCGAAGGCCGAGTATGACAAAATTGCAGACCGAGTCAGGGCCAAGAATTGACCGCGACTTGGCACATTCCAGGCAAGATGTCTGTGTAGAGGGACATTGCTTTATTGAGGCTGGGGATGTTCTTTTCCATTTGGTTACTTGGCGCAGGGCTGGCCGTTTGGGCCGGTGGCAAGATCGCAGGGGACGACGGATTCGGGACCGCAGCCGGCATTCCCCCGTTCTTCTCGGCAGCCTGGAAGGATAGGAAAATCAAAATTCGGGTGTGAGCGAGACATTTTCGGCGGGTTGGGTGTGTATCGTCAAACATTGTCGTGAAATCAATTGCACCAACCAACTGAGGCGCTACAAGCCGAGTCATAGATGCCTGAGCCCTTTTCAGGTGCCGCGGTAGACCACGCGTAAAACGGCCTGCAGAAGAGAATTGGCACGAAGATAGCACCCGCCGACGAACGAAGCACCAAGAGTCAGTCTTGGGTCTTATGGCGCTTTGGTGACCAGTTGTGCCGGCGAGGGGAGTTGCGAGGCGTTCCAACCTCCACCAAGCGCCTCGATCAACCCTGCGCTGGCCGTCATCTGCTGAATTCGAAGATTGACCGCGGTTTGCTGGTTGGATAGCAATGAAGTTTGCGCGGTAATCACGTTCAGGTAAGGATCGATCCCTAATTTGTAGCGATCCGTGGCTAGAGCGAGGCTTCTCTGTGCCGATTGCACCGCCGCGTCCTGATGTTGAATCTCCACAGAGAGGATCCGCAGCGACGCGAGGTTGTCTTCGACTTGTTGAAAAGCCGTTAAGACCGCCTGGCGATAGTTGGCTACCGTCTCGTCGTACTGTGCCCTGAATTGCATGACCGTAGCGCGGCGTAATCCCGCATCGAACAGGGTTTCGGCGGCCGCCGGGCCGAGCGAGAAAAAGCGGCTTGGCCAGGTGAACCAATTCACGAACGATGTGCTTTCGAATCCTGCCGCTGCACTTAACGTGACCGTCGGGAAGTATGCGGCTCTGGCAACGCCAATCTGTGCGTTAGCTTGCGCCATCAGGCGTTCGGCGGCGGCGATGTCGGGACGCCGCTCCAGAAGCTGGGACGGAACACCGACGGGAATCTCCGGAGGATTTGATTTGAGCGGTTCGATCGGAATTGAAAACGTCGAGGCCGATTGGCCGGTCAGCATGGCGATGGCATGTTCAAATTGCGCCCGTTGGATGCCCAGAGCGGCGTCCTGCGCTTTCGTGGCTTCGAGTTGAGTCTCGGCTTGCGCTACGGCTTCCTCGGAGTCGATGCCGGTGTCGTAGAGAGCCCTCGTCAGATCGAGAGACTGCTGAAATGCGATCACCGTCGAATCCAATAACTGCCCTAACGCATCCTGCCCGCGAAGTTGAAAGTAATCGTTCGCAACTTCGGCTTGGACAGTGAGACGTGTGTTCTCCAGATCGGCCGCGCTGGCTTGCGCTCCGTAGGCAGCCGCTTTCACAGTGTTCCGGATACGGCCGAACAAATCCGGCTGCCACGTGGCATCAAAGGGAAGCGTGTAGTCTGTAAATGTACCGGTCGACGATTTGGAACCTGTTCCCGAGCCAGACCCCGAGGAAGACGGCGGCCGTTGCACGGTAATGGATGGGTTGGTCGTCACGGTAGGGAAAAGTTGGGATCGAGCTTCCTTGACCAGGGCCCGCGCAGCGAGAAAGCTAGCCGCAGCAGATGCGATGTTCTGGTTTGAAACATTCACTTTCTCTTCGAGCGCATCCAACTGGGGCTCGTTGAACATCTCCCACCATTTGCCGCGGAGCGTGTCGTCCTGCGGCTGCGCTGTCTTCCAGCCTTCCATTTCTTTGTAGGCAGGGGGAGTTTCCACCTGGGTTCGCTGATACCGGAGACCCCGATTGCATCCGCTGAAGAGAATCAAAGCGCCCAATAAAGCCGCTAACTTCAGGCTGCCATGCAGAGAGAATTGGTGACTCTTTGTTTTCCAACCGGTAGTTGTTTCGGGCATCTTGGTCATCGCGTCTCTCTCTGTCGAATCAGTTCGTAGTGCTCGGGGCTGGGCCAGATCCATAGTTAAGGATGTCATACTGCTTTCCCTGCATGCGCAGCCGTAGCCGGTCGAACGCCAAATAGACGACCGGGGTGGTATAGAGCGTGAGCAACTGGCTCAAGATCAGCCCTCCCACAATGGTGATGCCCAGGGGGCGGCGGAGTTCATACCCCGTGCCTGTCCCGAGCGCCAGCGGCAGAGCGCCCAACAACGCAGCCATCGTCGTCATCAGGATGGGACGGAACCGCAACATGCAGGCTTCAAAAATCGCGTCGGTTGTGTTCTTTCCCTCATGGCGCTCGGCCTCCAGTGCGAAATCGATCATCATGATGGCATTCTTTTTCACAATTCCGATCAGCAGCACAATGCCAATGATGGAAATGATATTCAGATCCTGTTTAAAGAGCATCAACGCGAGCATCGCGCCTACGCTCGCCGACGGCAGCGTGGAGATGATGGTCACAGGATGGACCAGGCTTTCATACAAAATACCGAGAACGATGTACACCGCCAGCAGCGCCGTTAGAACCAGCAAGGGCTCGGTGCCCAGAGATTGCTGGTAGGCGAGCAGCGTGCCAGCAAAAAAACCTTGCAGCGTGGAAGGCGTGCCGAGCCGCTTTTGCATCTGGGTGATGCTCAACGTGGCATCGCTCAAAGATACGTTCGGCGCGAGGTTAAAGGATAAGGTGACTGAGGGGAATAAGCCCGTATGGTTGATGGACAGCGGGGTGGTGTTGGCTTGACTCTTGGCCACCGCGGACAGAGGGATGTTACCGCTGCCGGAGGTATGAAGGTAGATGTCTTTCAATCCTTCCGGGCTTTGCCAGTATTGGGGAGCTACTTCCAGCACCACGTAATACTGATTTAACTGCGTATAGATGATGGACACTTGCGATTGGCCGAATGCGCCGTAGAGTGCCGAGTCCAGCGTCTTCACGGTAAGGCCCAGCTTGGCCGCGGTGACCCGATCATAGGTCATCAGCTCATCCAGGCCGCCATTCTGCTGGTCTGAGCTTACGTCCTGCAGACCGGGCAGGCGCTTCATCTCGGCGAGCATGATCGGCGCCCACTTGGAAAGATCCTGCACCGTGTCGGATTGGATGGTGTACTGGTACATCGCATTGCTGGACCGGCCGCCGATGCGCAGATCCTGGACGGGTTGGAGGAACGCGGAAGCCACGGGAAGACGGTTCAATTGGGGGCGCAGGCGATTGATAATCTCAGCGGCACTGACGTTGCGCTGCGCCAGCGGCTTGAGCGCAATGTAGAGGGATCCGTTATTGGTGGCCCCGCCGCCGCCGGTGAATGCAATCACATTCTCCACGGCAGGATCGTTCTTGATCACGCGGCCGATCTGCTGAATGGAATCGTTCATGGCCGCGAAGGATGAATCCTGCGGCCCGCGCACTGACCCTGAGATCGATCCCGTGTCCACCGTTGGGAAAAAGCCCTTGGATATCTTGACGATCAGCACCACATTGAGCGCTATGGTGACGAAGAGAACGACGAGGGTGAGGGTCGGATGGTCGAGCACCCAGTGCAGGCTGCCGCGATACCACGACAGCATTCCGTCAAAGAACTTTTCGCTGGCCACGTAGATGCGGCCATGTTTCTCCGTGCGCTCGTTCTTCAAGAGGTAGGCGCACATCATCGGCGTCGTGGTCAGCGAGATGATCATCGACACGAAAACGGCGGTCGAGAGAGTGACGGCAAACTCGCGGAAAAGACGCCCAACGATTCCGCCCATCAGAAGAAGAGGGATAAAGACGGCAATGAGCGAAATGCTGATGGTGAAGACGGTGAAGCCGATTTCTTGCGCGCCCTTCAGCGCCGCGGCAAAGGGCTCCATGCCGTTTTCCAGATGGCGCGAGATATTTTCCATCACTACGATGGCATCGTCGACCACAAATCCCGTCGAAATGGTCATGGCCATCAGCGAGAGGTTGTCAAGGGTGTATCCGAACAGATACATCACGGCGAAGGTACCGACCAGCGAGACCGGCACCGCGACCGCGGGAATGAGCGTGGCGCGGCCGTTGCGCAGGAAGACAAACACCACGAGAATGACGAGGCCGACGGAAATCATCAGCGTCCTCTCCACGTCACTGACCGAGGCGCGGATGGTGGTGGTGCGATCCAGAACGATGGTGATATCGATGCCGAGCGGAATGGAGGCCTTGATAATCGGAAGTTCGGCGCGGACTCGGTCGACCGTCTCAATGATGTTGGCCCCGGGCTGGCGAAAGATGATGACTGTAATCGAGCGCTTGCCGTTTAAATAGCCGGCAGCCCGGATGTTCTGCACGGAGTCTGTTACCTGAGCGACATCGGACAGACGGATCGCCGCGCCGTTTTTGTAACCGACGATGAGCGGCTTGTAGTCGGCTGCGTGCGAGATCTGGTCGTTGGCAAGGATGTCCGCGGTCCCCGTGCCATCGGTGATTTGGCCTTTGGCCAGGTCAGAGTTCTGCAGGCTCAGCACGGACTGCAAATTCGCGACGGTAAGTCCATAGCCGGCCAACTGTGTGGGATTTGCATCCACACGCACCGACGGCAATGCGCCACCTCCGACCGAGACCTGCCCTACGCCTTGTATCTGCGACAACTTTTGCGCGAGGACGGTGGAGGCTTCGTCATAGATTTTGTCGGGACCATATTTGTCGGAGGTAAGGCCGAGGATCATGATCGGCGAATCGGCGGGATTAACTTTGCGATAGGTCGGATTGCCCGGCAGGTTGGCGGGCAGATAGCTTCGCGCCGCATTGATGGCAGCCTCCACATCGCGCGCCGCTCCGTCTATGTCGCGGTTGAGGTCAAACTGGATGGTGATCGAGGTGCTGCCGAGTGTGCTGGAGGACGTCATCTCCGTCACCCCGGCAATATGACCGAGTTGCCGTTCCAGGGGAGTGGCGACGGACGAGGCCATTATGTCGGCGCTGGCTCCCGGCAAGCCTGCACCGACGGAAATCGTTGGAAAGTCGACCTCCGGCAGGGGAGCTACCGGCAGCACCTCATACGCAATCGCCCCGGCAAGAGCGATCGCCACCGTGAGCAGCGTGGTCGCTACTGGCCGGTGAATGAAAGGTGCGGAGACGTTCATGCGGGCCCTGCCTGTTCTCCGTCCCCGGTTTCCGCTTTGTGCCCAAAGCGCTGCGCCAGATTGTCAAAAAAGATGTAAATGACAGGCGTGGTGTAAAGGGTGAGCACCTGGCTCAGCAGCAGGCCGCCCACCATGGCGATGCCCAGCGGCCGGCGCAACTCGGAACCGAAACCAGTTCCCAGGGCCAGCGGCAGTCCTGCCAGCAGCGCCGCCATGGTGGTCATCATAATAGGACGGAAGCGGAGCAGACAGGCGTCGTAAATTGCGTCGGTCGCGTTCTTTCCGTGCTCTCGTTCACCTTCCAGCGCGAAGTCGACCATCATGATGCCGTTCTTCTTCACAATACCGATCAGCAGGACGATGCCGATGATGGCGACCACGCTCAAATCCTGGCCAAAGAGAAGCAGCGCGAGGAAAGCGCCCACGCCCGCTGACGGCAGCGTGGACAGAATCGTAATCGGATGGATAAAGCTCTCATACAAAACGCCGAGAACAATGTACACGGTGACCAGCGCGGCCAGAATGAGCAACGGCTCATTGGATAGTGAAGCCGTGAATGATGCCGCCGTGCCCTGAAATCCTGATTGCAGACTAGGAGGCATCTGCATTTCTTTCTGTACTTTGTCGACCGCGGTAATGGCTTCGCCCAGCGCGGCATTCGGCGCCAGATTGAACGATACCGTGATGGCTGGAAATTGACCCTGGTGGTTAATGGAGAGCGCCTCGGTCGTCTTCTCAAAGTGCGAGAAAGCGCTCAGCGGCACGGCACTGCTGGTGGACGAACTTGTACCGCCTGCGGAGTTTGCTCCCCGGCTCGATGTCGAGGAGGCGCTCGCCGAAAGCGCGTTTCCAGGAGGAGCCATGGTATTTGCCGCCGGAGTGTACAGGGCTGAAGTCGTCAGCGCATTTGACCCCGCGGCGGATGCTCCTGAGGACGCGAATGATGAGGAGGCTCCGGCGCCGGTTGCTCCTGCCGACGCATTGGACTGGATGTAGAGATGGTTCAGCTTATTCGGGTCCTTCTGAAACTGCGGTTCACTCTCCAGCACAACGTGGTACTGATTCACCTGCGTATACATCGTGCTGATCTGCCGCTGACCGAAGGCGTCATACAGCGTGTTGTCGATGGTCGTCGGCGCGATGCCAAATCGCGAGGCGGTGACCCGGTCAATCACCAGAGATACGGCCAGCCCTCCCATTTGTTGATCGGTGGCGACATCTTCCAGTTCCGGTAACTGCTTCAGACGAGCGACGAAACGGTTGGTCCAGTCATTGAGTTCATTGGCATCGGGGTCTTCGAGCGTGTACTGGTATTGCGTGCGGCTCACCCGATCGTCCACCGTAATGTTCTGCACCGGTTGCATGAAGAGTTCTATTCCCTGCACCTGATCGAGTTTTGACTTGAGCCGGCGGATTACGTCCGACGCACTCATCTTGCGCTGGGCGAGCGGCTTCAGATTGATCGACATTCTGCCGCTGTTGATGGTTGTGTTCGTGCCATCGGCGCCGATGAACGACGAGAGGCTTTCGACAGCCGGGTCAGCCAGAACTACCTTCGCCAATTCCTGCTGCTTCGCTGCCATGGCCATTGAGCCAATCGTCTGCGGCGCCTGCGATATGCCCTGGATGACGCCCGTGTCCTGCACCGGGAAAAATCCTTTGGGGATGATGATGTAAAGGAAGACCGTAAGCAGCAGTGTGGACACCGCGACCAACAGCGTAATCGTCTGGTATCGCAGGACAACCTTCAGCGTCCGGCCATAGAACGCGATCATCCCCTCGAAAGCGCGCTCCGAGGCTTGATAGATACGTCCCTGCTGCTCTTTGGGCCGGCGCCGCAAGATGCGCGCACTCATCATGGGAGTGAGCGTAAGGGAGACCACGGCCGAAACGATGATGGTGACGGCGAGGGTCACGGCAAACTCGCGGAACAGGCGCCCCACAACGTCGCCCATAAACAACAGCGGAATCAGTACGGCGATAAGGGACACGGTCAGCGAGAGAATGGTGAAGCCGATTTGCTCCGCACCTTTGAGAGCCGCTTCCATGGGTGGATCGCCCGCTTCGATGTAGCGCGCGATGTTTTCGATCATCACGATGGCATCGTCCACCACGAAACCGGTGGAGATAGTAAGTGCCATCAGCGATAAGTTATCCAGGCTGTAACCAAGGATGTACATCGCCGCGAAAGTGCCCACCAGTGACAGCGGCACCGCCACGCTTGGGATAATGGTGGCATAGAGACTCCGCAAGAAGAGGAAGATGACGAGCACGACGAGTCCGACCGTCAACAGCAATTCAAACTCAACGTCTGAAACCGACGCTTCGATGGCGGTGGTGAGATCGGTGAGCGTGGTCACCTGAATGCCCGTGGGTAAATTGGCCTGAAGCTGCGGCATGAGTTGCTTTATGCTCTTAACCACGGCGATCGTGTTGGCTCCGGGCTGGCGTTGTACATTCAGGATGACCGCTGGGGTCTGGTTCATCCATGCTGCCTGATTGTTGTTCTCGACGCCATTCACGACGTTTGCCACGTCGGTCAGCATCACCGGCGCGCCGTTACGGTAGGCGACGACAACCTTCCGATAGTCGTCGCTGGTGATCAGTTGATCGTTGGCGTCGATCTGGTAGTCCTGGCGCGGCCCATCGAAGTTCCCTTTGGCGGCGTTCACGCTGGCATTGGTTAGCGCGGTACGCAAGTCTTCCAGGTTCATGCCGTAGGAGGAGAGCGCCGTGGGGTTGGCTTGAATGCGGACGGCGGGCTTTTGTCCGCCACTGATGGTTACCAGACCGACCCCGCTGAGCTGCGAAATCTTAGGCGCAAGGCGCGTGTCCACAAGGTCCTCGACCTGAGAAAGCGGCATGGAACTTGAGGTGATGGCCAGGGTGAGCACCGGGGCATCGGCTGGATTCGTCTTACTGTAGATGGGCGGCGAGGGCAGAATGGATGGCAACAGACTCTGCGACGCGTTGATGGCAGACTGTACCTCTTGCTCAGCTACATCAATATTCAGACTGAGGTTGAACTGCAGCACAATGACGGAAGTGCCCCCGGAACTGGTGGAGGTCATCTGGCTCAACCCCTGTAGTTGGCCGAATTGGCGCTCCAGTGGCGCCGTCACCGTCGTCGACATCACCGTCGGGCTTGCTCCGGGGTAGAACGTAACTACCTGAATGGTCGGGTAATCGACTTGCGGCAAGGCGGAGACCGGCAGTTGCGTATAACCAACAATGCCGACCAGGAGGATTGCAGCCATCAGCAAAGAGGTCGCCACGGGCCGCAAGATAAACGGACGAGATGGACTCACGGGGCGCTGCTCCCGTTCGTGCCACCTGCGGCAGGCTTGGTCGACCCCTTCTTCGGAGCCTGACCCGGAACCACGACTGCGACGTTCTCCTGCAACTTATCGAAGCTGCTGTTGGCGACAACGTCTCCAGCATTGATGCCGTCAACCTGCGTTAAACCGCCGTCTGTAACTCCCGGCTTTATGCTGCGCATATGCGCGATATTGTTTTGAATCACATACACGAACGATGCTTGACCATTTTGTTGGATGGCGGATGCTGGAACCAGCGTCACCCCCTGCAACGTATTCACCAGCAGCCGCGTGTTGACAAACTGGTTGGGGAAGAGCGCATCATTCTTATTGTCGAAGACAGCTCGTGCTTTAACTGTTCCCGTCGTAGTGTCAATCTGGTTGTCGAGCGTCAGCAGCTTGCCGCTGGCAATCTTCTTCTGCGCAGTACGATCAAAGGCATCGACGGTGAGTTTAGCCTTCTTACGCAGTTGAGCTTCAACGGGGCCGAGACTGTCTTCCGGTATGGTGAAAATTACGGTGATGGGCGTCAACTGCGTGATGACGGCCAGAGTTGCGGTTCCAGAAGATTGCACCACGTTGCCCGGATCCACCAGCCGTAGACCTATCCGCCCAGCAATGGGAGCGGTGATGTGGCAGTAGTCGACCTGGACCTGGTCGTATTGCACCGCGCCCTGGTCGTTCTTTACTGTGCCTTGGTCCTGCAGCACAAGCTTTTCTTCGTCATCCACGATCTGCTTTGCAATCGCATTGCGAGCCAGTGCGGCGCGATAGCGTTCCAGGTCCATCTCTGCCTGGGCGAGCAGATTTTCGTCTCGCTCCAGCGACCCTTGCGCTTGTAAAAGCGTTGCGCGGTAGGTACGCGAATCGATGTCAATCAGCGGATCGCCCTTGCTTACCAGTTGACCCTCCTTAAAGTGCACGGCGACGACCAGGCCATTCACCTGGCTGGTGATCGAAGCGGTATAGACGGGAGTGACCGTGCCGATTGCGTCAAGGTAAACGCCGATGTCGCCTTTGGTAGCGGTCGCGGTTGTAATCGTAATCTTCGGCGGCGCGGGCGCGACTGTTTTCGCGGCATTGAGGTGGCGCCATACCAGCACGACCACAAGCAACAACAGAATCCCTATGACGATCCACAGTATTTTATGCCGGTGAGATTCCGAACCGTGGGCCGAGAGTTGATGGTTGCGGTCGATGTGGGGACGCTCACTGGTGTCAACGGTCAAAAGGAATCTCCTTTGTCGGCTCCGAATCGCTCAAAATTATAGCCCGTGAAAAGGGATTCCGACTCGCAATCGTCGCACCCTATTCCCTTGCCTCGGCAAGTTTCCAAAGTGAGCATTTCCGCACAGTATTTCGAAAGGGAATGAGGAAATCTGATCGATGGCTCAAGGGAGCTGCTCATCCGACAACGACGACCTAATGTCGCACGACAGACCGACTTGCAGCCGCTTCGGTAAAACTCGACAGCGCGTAGAAAAGATGCGCTGCCCCAAGCGAAGACAGACGGAGGAGTGACCCGATCACGCCATTACTTTCGGATCGCCGACAAACCGGAGGTTATGCGCGCAACGAGTCAGGCCCCTCACACACTCAGAACTGGAATCGGCACCGCGCAAATGATTGCGTAGCCGTGGATCCGCAGGTTACCGCCATAAGGGAAGCACTCGGTAACCAGCAAATCCGCCTTCGTCTGCTTCACAGCTTGGCTCAGCACCTTAGGCACGTCACCACTGCCGATGAATACGTCCGCCTTGATGCCCATGTCTTGCTGGAGCTTTGCGATACGCTGGGAAGCGTCGCCGACGAGCTCGTCTTTCCACTTTTGATCAACGTAGCTGCCGCCAGGTCCCCAAAACTCCACCGAGGCAGTGATGTGGGCGAGCGTAAGACGGGCACCAAATTCGGCGGCCATTGGGACGGCCCACGACACAGCTTCGTCACTACGAGGGCCCAAATCGACTACGCACAGGACGTTGCGGATCGCAAACTCCTGCCCTGGCGATTCTTCCACATGGGCGCTGGTCCAAACCGGGCACTCGGTCCCGTGTAGGACTTTCGCTGTCACAGAGCCCAGAAGAAACTGATTGAATGTGTAGCCATGGGACGGCATCATGATCAGGTCGGCTTTCTCCACCTGAGCCGTCTGCACAATTGCCTGGGCCGGGTCGCCTTTAACCAACACGCGTCGGATGGCAAGGCCTTCAAGCTCCGGCCCGAGAGCTTGGTCCAGGTTTTTCTGGGCCCCTCTAACTATCTCGGCGAGCATATCCCAACCAGCGAGCTCGAGACCGTCCTCCGGCACGCCAGCCGCATGGCTCTGCGTTGTCAAGACGTGCAGCATCACGATCTCCGAATGGAAATGGTGCGCCAATGTCGCAGCCTCATGAACCACACGCAGCGAGGCGTTCGGGAAATCAACCGGCAGAAGGATCTTCTGAATATTCAGCATCGCACACCCTCAGGAGAGTCAGAATGCCCCTGACCATCTCCGTTAGGACGTTCCCAGCTTAGGTTGGAGTGTAACGCAATCTTCCTCGAACCCAGTGGCGGAGCGAGGAGTATGACGACGGTGTAGCAGGCGAATCCACAAAAGAAGTCCTTCAATCGTCAGAGGTGACGGATGATGACAGACTCCCGTTTTCATCTTAAGTGTTAGGCGAGTCTCTTTTCCACATCGCTCAGGACACTATCTGGCCGGGACGGATATTATGTCCCTCCGCGCCTGGTCGGGGGTGATGCGCTCTTCGATCCTAGACACGAATTTTGGTGTGAGGCCCTTCACCATTTGCCGGATGCCAGGCCCAAACTCGTGGAAGACGTTCATCCCCGCGTCGCTGCCAATCGTCGAACCAAAATCGTTGAATGGCGTCGAAGCGGAGCGCGTCCAATATGGACGGTAAGCAGTGTGTGACCTGGAGGAAACGACGATCTATCTGCATCTCTCCCGGCGGCATCTCAACGCCACCGGCAGTCCGCTGGATGCACTCACGATCCGAGCAGAAGGAGAGCAGACACAGAGCGCATGAACCGGCCTCCTCTGGAGGTGGCCGACATCGTTCGTTGTGCAGGACAGTCCTTCATTGAGCGCAGTCGCAAGTGGATCAACGGACAACACGAAAAGGTGTTGCTAGCCATCACACGCTGCCGAACCGCCGCGCTGGGTGGACATCGCGATCCGTGCTCGGACTGCGGACTTACTGCCATCTCGTATAACTCGTGCCGCAACCGGCATTGCCCACGGTGCCAGGGCAACGCCCGCCTGCGCTGGCTCCAGGCGCGGGAACGCGAGTTGCTGCCCGCCAGCTACGTGCACGTGGTCTTCACCCTGCCGCGGGAACTGGCTCCGCTCGCATTGCAGAATAAACGGCTGATCTACAACCTGCTGTTTCACACCAGTGCCGCCACGCTGCTGGAGATCGCCCGCGATCCTCGTCACCTCGGCGCGGAGATCGGCTTCTTCAGCGTGCTCCATACCTGGGATCAGCGACTGCAGCATCATCCCCATGTCCACTGCGTGCTTGCCGCCGGCGGTCTCGCTCCCGATCATTCCCGCTGGATCTCCTCACGCCGCACCTTCTTCCTTCCCATCAAGGTGCTCAGCCGTGTCTTCCGCGGCAAGTTTCTCGATGGACTCAAGCGCGCTTTCCATGCCGGCGCACTCCAGTTCCACGGCAACCTCTTGCCTCTTCGAGAACCGCGCGTCTTCGCCGCCTGGCTCAGACTTCTGTTCCGCCATGACTGGGTCGTCTCCTCCAAGCAGCCCTTCGGAGGGCCAGAACACGTGTTGCGCTATCTCGGCGCTTACACTCATCGCGTCGCCATTTCCAGCAGGAGGTTGGTTGCTCTTGCCAACGGCCACGTTACCTTCCGCTGGCGCGACTCCGCTCACGGCAACAAGAAGCGGCTCATGACCCTGCCGGTCGAAGAGTTCTTGCGTCGCTTCCTGCTCCACCTGCTGCCGCGCGGTTTTATGCGCATCCGCAACTTCGGATTTCTTGCTAACCGGAGGCGAGCGGAACTCCTTCCACTCTGTTTTCGGTTGCTCCAGCAATCCGATCAGCCAGCAGCAGGCGCCGCCTCGCCGACCGCGCTGCCCATTCCCTCGCTGTGGCAATGTCCGCTTTGCGGCGGAACCATGCATGTTGTCGAGCGCCTCTCCGCCGCGCAACTCCTTCTCAGATCTCCGCCGAATCCCAGCCGGTGCGCAGCATGAAGCCACATCCCCAGCCTCGAATCTCTCTCGTGCTCCGGCACGCACGCTGGTTCTGTGTCTCGTATTCCTCAGAAGGCACTATTGTTGTGCGATCCAGGCTCTCTGATGCGCCGTCCCGCGACCATTCTCAATGCCATCACCAACTGAAACCGAAGTGCACCGCCAGCAACGGCAACCTCGCAAACGATCAGAACCGGCTCATCCACATACAAACCCCATAGTTCCCAGGGGCGGCTTCCTTCAAGTCGCTGCATCTGAAGCGCCCGTACCCGGTGTCTCAAACCTCCAGCTCTTCGCTTGTGGGCGCTTCAGATACAGCACTAAGACTTCCCGTTACCGATCCTTGCGGCCGCTTCAGTTGTTTCCGGATGGCCGACGATCCTGGAGTTAGGGCGTAGCGCCTAACGGCCAGCAGCTTATGTGGTCCCAGCGACTTCGTAAAGGTACTCGACGAAAGACCGCACGGCGCCATCCATCCCTTGCACCTTTTCGTTCTTGGACTCAATTACATAATATTCATCTGGCGCGTGAGCTCCACTCCCATGACCGATCCCGAAATGCCCAGCCGCGAGATGCAGCGGTTCCTCAGTAAACACGTATCCAGGCCAGGAACCAGCGCTCCGCGGCAGCACGATGGGATCGATGCCGCTGCGCTTGTACACCGCAGTCTGTGCGCGAATCAGTGCCGCATCGGCAGAAGTGCTATTGGGGTTGTACCCTCCCGTCATGTTCACTTCAATATCGCCAAAGCCGCGTTTTGCAAGATGAGCCTTGAGTGCGGCCAAAGCCTCGGTGGCCTTCATATCGGGAACCAGGCGCATGTCGATTTTCGCCACTGCACGGTGGGGGAGAATGGTTTTGCCGCCCGGTCCAGTGTATCCGCCGACCAGGCCCTCAATATTTACGGTAGGGCGAGACATCAACAGTTCGAGCGCTTCTTGCCAGCTGGCGTCATGCACCCAGTGCTCGACGTCCAGTTGCTTCTTTGCTACTCCTTCGTTCAGTCGCTGTGCTGCTGCAGCGATCATAGCCTTTTCAGCTGCGGAGATCGGGCGTGCATTGTCGGCAAAGCCTTCGATGGCAGGTTCGTTGCCGTCCGAAGAGACCAGGCTCGCCAAGGCTTCGACGAGATGCCACGCTGGACTATCGATGCGCGCCTTGTTGCTGGAATGAATGTCGTGGCGTGGTCCGCGGCCCCAGCGCTCTCCGCTCGACACCAGTTCAAGTTCCACCACGCCCTTTGCCCCAAGTGTCATCGTCACGGTGCCATCAAGATTCTGTTCGGCCGACGGCATGAAAATTCCAATGCACGGCCGGAGCGCAGCCATTACCTCCGGACGACGCACGATCTGCGGAAAATGCGGCGACCCAATCTCTTCTTCGCCTTCCGCCACCAGTACCAGGTTCACGGGGGGCTTCCGACCGGCGGCACGAATCGCATGCAGCGCTGCAATGAAAGATGCTTCCGGTCCCTTCTGGTTCACGGCGCCTCGACCAACGAGCACAGTTCCGAGTCCAGGTTTTTCGACCAGCGCCGCTGCCCACGGAGGCGATGACCACTCCGCCGGATCCACTTGCTTTACGTCGTACATGAAATAAAGCCCGAGTGTTTTAGGAGCTCCCGCATCAAGTGCGGCCAAGATTCCGGGCTCGCCATCCGTTGGGATTTTGGTGACCTGACCGAACCCGGCATCTCGTAGGAAACGCATCGTGAGATCGCAGCCCTCTGTTACTCCTCGGTTCTCAGCTGCAATCGAAGGCTGCTTAATCCATTCCTGCAATCGTTGGACAGCTTCGTCGTGGTGCTTTTCGATTTGTGTCCAGATTGGACTAAGCTCGCTTTGATCGGCGCGCAAACGGTCCGGAATGGCTAAGGTCGCGGCGCCTGCTATGGCACCCTGAAGGAAGGTTCGGCGGTCCATGAGTCGAGAGCATAATCTCAAACCACGGCCTTCGTCCAGAGACGCTTAGAGAGACTGTGGAGCAGGAAGGCGATCGCCGAATTTGAGATCAGAACGTGGCTCGCAGTCGCCCTCTGAACGGAATCGGCGGTTCGTGCATCAGCTTCTCATTGCTGCACGCCATACCTGATCGTCAAATCAAGGCTGGACACCTGCATAGAAAGGAATGGCACCGCGCGCGGAGTTCTTATAAACAATGCCGCTTTTCATTACAAACACTACCCGCCGAACGGCCGTGATGTCTTTCAACGGATCTCCGTCGAGCGCAATGATGTCCGCCTGCAGGCCGGGAGCTATCGAGCCAATCTGATCGCCCATGCCGAGCGCTTCAGCACCCAGCGAATTGGCGGAGACCATCGCAGCCATCGGGTCCACACCGCAGTCACGCACGCGATCGATAAACTCCTCGGCATTGCGCCCGTGTGCGCCCGCTACCGCGTCCGTGCCGAAAACCATTTTCAGCCCAGGAGTTTTCGCCGCGTGCTCGACGATCTCATGATCCATGGGTAGGATCTTTTCCATCGCGGTGAATCCCTCCGCCGTGTAGCCGGATGTGCCGAGATACTTCTCCTTGTTGAGCAGGTAGTTCTCAATGACCAACCCGGCTTGCGGATCCAGATAAGTGCCCTTTTCCGCCATCAATTTCAGGTCGTCATCGGTCGCCAGCGTGCCGTGCTCGATTTCAGTGCATCCTGCGAGAGTCGCTGCGCGCACCGCCTCCTTGTACGCGTGCACGAGCGTGCGCAGTCCCTGCTTCTTGGCTTCATCGCAAGCCGCGTTCAATTGTTCCTGCGAAAGAGTCATTCCTCCACCCTGTCGTATGGACTTCGACGCGAAGATCTTGATCAGGTCTGCGCCGGCTGCCCTTTGATTCCTCACAAATGCGCGAATCTCATCGGGTGTTCCGGTCGCATCGCCTCGCCCTTCGAGTGGCTCGACAGCAGTAAGGATGCGCGGCCCAGGCAGTATTCCTTTCGCGATCGCATCACGCAACGGAACATCGTTGGGCGCACCCACACTCTGCACCGTTGTGAATCCTGCCATCAGAGTCACCCATGCATTCGAGGCCGCTCGATAGGCATCTTCCTGCGTTGTCCCTTCCGTGCCCGCATTTTTCCCATCCTTGCCGAAGATCCACGTGATATGCACGTGCGCGTCAATCCAACCAGGCAACACCGTGAGGCCGCGCAGATCGTAATCTACTGGCCCGTCGGTGCTGTGATTTATCGCAACAATCTTTGAGTCCTCGATCACGATGCGAACGTCGTGCAATGTCTGACCCCTGCCATCCAGCACGGTGCTTGCAGCAATTACGATGCGCTGGCTCGATGCAGGCGTCTGTGCAGAAATTCTCGGGGCCAAGGCGCAGAGCTCTAGGATGATGAGGATGCAGACAGGAATCCTCGAAGGTCGCATCACCGTTTCTCCTTATCGATGTGAAGTGTGCACGATTCTGTAACTTCCCTGAACCTGAATTGAGATTCGGAAGCTCTGGCGTGTGCATTGTAGACGTGTAGCCTGCGATGTGTACAGAAAGGGAGTTGCAACGGGCTGCGCCAGACCGCTCCATTCGGGACTTGCGCCTGACTCGTCAGTTTCACGTTGCCGGAAATTCGCGACCGGAATCGTGCCCGAGTATGGGCAATACGGAAGTTCTGCCGGTGCGGAGCAAACTGGCTACAAACGATTTGCGAGATAGCTTGTAGTCATTTCGCGCACAGCGGTCACGCTGCGGGGAATTAGCATGGCACTATGACCGCGGCAGCCGTCCATGAGGACACGTTCCGGCATGAGCTCTGGCGAGCCTTCCGCGACCTGCAGCCTGGACGGCTTGCTCAAACTCTGGCTCACCAACCAAATCCAACGCCTACCGTTTAGCCGATAATGAAGTAATGAAGTTGGACGTAGAGTGCTATTCGGGTCGAAAAGCAGACGAGCGACCAGTTCGATTCCGTCTCAAAGGAAGGCAGTATGCCGTTGAGGCAGTGTTGGATCAGTGGTACGACCCCGAGAGCATCTATTTCAAGGTTCGCGCGGATGACGGGAATCTTTATATTCTCCGACAACAAACTTCGACGCCCGCTGGAATGTGGGACTTGGTCTCATTCCGCGAGCAGAAGAGCACCGAGAGGTAGCTGAGCCACACGCAATACGTCATCGGCGCTTGGTGAACCATAACTGTCTGGCATAAAACGCAAGGTTCAGACCGCAGACGATTACCGCCGCAACGGTCAGAACAGTAGCAGAAATGTCCGGGTATACCAGCTTATCCAGGTAATGAAGCAGGAACCCACCCTGATAGGGCTCAATTCCGGCGCGGCCTTCGAGCCAGTCCTCCAGCAGAGTCAAGGGACACGGCCACGGAAGCAGTTCGGTAAGGATTCCCCAGACAATGGAAGCGATATGCAGCCAGCGAAGAATCGGTCGCGATCGGGTCAGCAAAGCGCCGAAAACCACCCATGAAGCTGGTGCTGTCGTTGTACGTCGCCGTGATGGTGTGCGCGCCGTGGGTCAGCGTCTTGGTTGTGAACTTTGCCACGCCCCCGCTCAGGGCCACAGTCTTCAGGGCCGTCGTGCCATCGTAGAAGGTTACGGTGCCGGTGACCGTCCCACTAAACTGTGGGGCCACGCTCGCCGTAAAGGTCACAGCTTGCCCAACGCTCGGCGGATTCGGCGAGGAAATCAAAGTGGTCGTGGTCGTGGCTTTGCTTACCACCTGGCTCACTGCCTTCGACGTGCTGCCGGGGAAGTTCGAGTCCCCGCCGTACACCGCCGTGACTTTCGTTGTGCCGACCTTGAGCGTCGAGGTCGTAATGCTAGCCGATCCGCCACTTAACGCCCCTGTTCCCAGCACCGTCGTTCCTTTCATAAACGAGACGATTTCTCCATCCGGCGGCGCACCGCCACTGGAAGTGACCACCGCGGTAAAGGTCGCCGCCTGCCTATAGGCGGACGGATTCGGCGAGGACGAAAGAGTAGTGGTGGTCGGACGCGTCAGCGTGCCCACTCCGGAAAAGGGTTCGGTTTGAGGACTGCCTGCCGCATTGTCGTAATAAGAGAGCGTGCCGGTACGCGTCCCCACAGCCGTCGGAGAAAACACGATATAAACGTCGCAGTGGGTTGCTGGCTTGACGCCGTTCAAGCAGTGATTCGTCTGAATCTGGAAGTCACCTGTGGTTTGCACGCTGTTTACGTTGAGTTGGGCACTGCCGAGGTTGAACAACGAATCACGCAAAGTGCTGCGGCCGGCCGAACCTAGGATGGCGATGCGTTTCATGCGCGGGGACTCTTCGATTATTGTACGGGATGGGGAACAGTTCGAAGCTCAACCACAGGGTACGTAGCGGGTACCCTAAGCGGACCTCGCGACCAGTAGCAATGACGATCGCTTCCGGTTGGCTGACGATGCGTGAGTTGCCGTAGTTCCGCCCGACCGGCAAGGAGGGTGGGCCAAATCTTGAATTAAGAGATCGTATCCATCAAGATCGGCGGACCTTCGGCCGCTAATGCAGAATCTTGAACTGCCCCTGATATGCCGGGAACGCATTCCCGTAAATCGTCACGTTATAAGTGCCCACGGCATAGTTACCCGCCCAAATATTAAGTGTGTAGATACCCCTGTCGCCTGTCAGCTTAAAGGCGTTTCTTTTCGAAAGAACAACTTGCTGGGTCGGATTTCCGTTGGCATCGGCAATCATCACCACCGAGATGCTCACCTTCGCGTCGGTGATCGGCTTTCCGTTGGCCACCGACGTCAATCGAATTGCCACCGGGATCTTCTGTCCATGGTAATAATTCCTCGGCAACACCGGACGGATAATCTTGAACCGGGCCAGGCCTTGAGGGTCGGTGGCGCCCATAGTAACTGCCACAAATTCCGAGAAGCCCGAGGTTCTCCCCTTCACCGTAGGATCAGCGTATCCGGTGAAGATGTTTTTCCATAGATTTTGGCCGATGGGCGTGGTGAGGTAGCCGGGATTGGTAATGGCTTGCGATGTGCTGAAGCCGGTCTGCACCGCGATGGTGGGCTGGGCCTCACTCGGGCACGCGATCGGGTTGCCAATGTTGTCGGAACACTTCACCTGGTAGTCCACACAGTTGCCCCCCGTGCCCGAGTAGACGATACAAGTGGCATTGGCAAATGTCGTGCCGGCTACGCGCTGTTGGAACTGGGCCTGTGTAATCTCGCCGGCCGTAGTGGTCATGTTCACGCCAGAGAAACTCGTACCTGGCGGGTACTGTACTACCTGGTTGTTCGTCCCAAAGTTAAACACATTCGGCTGGGTCGGGCTCAACGGCAGTGTGATTTGCAGCTCGGTGGGAGGGGCTGAAGCGATCGCGACACCAATCGGGGCCGAACCGACCGCTACCGTGCCCGTGATTGTGTTGCTCGCTGTGGCAATTACGGAAACATCATTGGCATTCAGGTTCGTGACGTACGCGGAAGCGCCATCCGCGGTTAGCGCGACATGAACCGGGTTGTTGAAGCCTGCCACTGTAGCCACCACATTGCCGGATGCAGTGGCGATCACCGAGACGGTATTGGAGGCGCTATTCACTACATAAGCCTGGCTACTGTCTGGGGTGAAGGCGGCGCCGAATGGACTCGTTCCAACCGGGATGGTCGCTGTCACGGTATTGCTGGCGACGGAAATCACCGAGACGTTGTTGCTTCCCGCGTTCTCGATGTACGCCAGACTGCTGTTCGGAGTCACCGCTACCCAACGAGGTCCGGAACCTACGGGGATGGTTTGAACCACGGTGGGGCTGCTTCCCACCTTGATCACGGAAACGGTGTTGGACGCGGAATTGGTGACGTAGGCGAACGTCCCCTTCGACGTAAACGCCATCGCCACCCCAACCGGATTGCTCTGCACCGGCACCGTGGCCACCACGGTTTGAGAAGCCGTGTCGATCACCGAAACACTGTTGGAAGATCCGTTCACCACATAGGCCGAAGTTCCGTCCGGAGTGAAAGCCACGCCAAAGGGGGACGATTGAACAGGAATTGTGGCCACTACGCTGCTGCTCGCGGTGTCGATCACCGACACGTTGTCCCCGTGATTGTTGCTAACGTAAACCTGTTTTCCGCCGGGAGAGACAGCAACTCCCCAAGGTCCAGAACCCACGAGTATATTGTTTGCCACCTGCCCGGTAGGAATGTTAATCACCGAGACGGTATTACTGTTAATGTTGGCTACATAGGCAAACGGACCAGTCTGGGTAATGGCGAGTGTCTGCGGCGGGGAGGTTGAAGCGGAGAACATGCTGTCGCCACTGTAAACCGCAGTGATTGAGTAGATCCCCACCGCCAGGCTGCTGGGGTTGAAATTGAACGTCCCGACTCCGCCGCTCAGCGTAGCTGTCCCCACCTGGGTTGAACCGTTGAAGTACGTGACACTTCCGGTAGGCGTGCCGCCCCCCGAGACCGGGGCGACCGTCGCCGTCATCGCTATCGGCCCCAATGAGCCCACGGCGATGCTCGAAGGCACAAGAGTCAGGCTGGTAGTGGTGGGGTTGGTCCCAGCACCGGTGACCACGATGCTGCAACTGGCGATGGCCATGTCGCCCTTCGAGTCCACGACTTGGGCGGTGAAGTTATACGTGCCCGCCGTCGTCGGCGTGCCTGTTATCGCCCCTGTCGATGAGTTAAGTGAGAGACCGGGAGGCAGCGCGCCGCTAGTGATCGAGAATGTGTAGGGAGCGACTCCGCCCGCAGCATTGAGCCCCGAACTGTAAGCGATGCCTGCTTGCGCCGTAGCGGTTGGACCGGTCAGCGTGAGCGCCGGCGGCGAGACCACGATGCTGCAACTGGCGGTGGCCGAGTTGCCCTTCGAGTCCACGACTTGGGCGGTAAAGTTGAACGTGCCCGCCGTCGTCGGCGTACCTGT
>Ga0209039_10000480_pt1 | contig 38859 bp, 39 predicted proteins | sample BogFormECP12_OM1_FD_188238 | JGI IMG/M metagenome (GOLD analysis project Ga0209039, IMG submission 188238) | Bog forest soil microbial communities from Calvert Island, British Columbia, Canada - ECP12_OM1 (SPAdes) (version 2) | ecosystem: Environmental > Aquatic > Freshwater > Wetlands > Bog ...
GATGGTGGACAAAATGGAGATTGTTTTGACATCACCGCTAACAATGTAATGATTAAGGGCTTTAGTATTATCGGCGCTACTAATACTATCCATACAAATGCAGCAATATATCTCAACAGTGTAACCGGCTGCACTATAGAAAGCAACTCCATATATAACAATGGTCAAGCCATCGTGCTTTATGGTTCGAGCTATAACACCATATCGAAGAACAATGTCTATAACAACAAAGAAGGAATAGGCTTTGATTCCAACTCGGATAGCAATACCATTACTGGAAACACCATATACAACATTACTAACACAGGGATTGGATTCGCAGGTTCTTCGAACGATAACACAATCTCAGAGAACACAATTAGTAATACCGAGTATGGCATAGGCATCTGGCAATCCAATGGCAACCGAATGACCCAAAACAAGGTACTCCATACAACATATGGAATTTACCAAGAAGGAGCCCCCAACACCAGCTCATCAGGCAACATTGTACAGTGAAATACCATTGATGTAGATTAATGATTCATGAGATGACATTGACTCTTGCCAGTGTAGGATGTTCACTCCCCGCATCTACTAGAAAACAAAAATAAGTTTTTTCTTTCCCCTCACAGCGGGTTGATGCCCGGTTTGGGTTGTATTGGATGCGATGTAAAGCCAATCGGTTAGATATGAATTAAAGTTCAACCCTTGATAAAAATAGATAAAAGATGGAGCTTTTAGCCCCATCCCATTAATTCTACATCGTATGTGGTCCCGGAAGGGCTCACGGCGTCCACTTTTATGGGGACCGGCACGCTCGGGTCCACGTAGACTGTGAGGTTATAGGCACCGGCATACATGTATTTCGTCGTGGTATACGTTCCCTTTGGCACCGTGACTGTTTCCGTGCCCCCATACGTCACCGTATGCGGTCCCGAATAAGTACTGTTCGTGAGGTCAAGGAGAGAGTGGAGTGCGATAAGATTGGGAGTCAAAGCACCCGTATAGATCACTTTGCCATTTTTCGTCACCGACATATTTCCACCCAGGATCTTTTTGTGATCCGCATGGTCCAGGAATTCGGCGGTGGTGCCGGTATCGCCATTACTGGGATAGTTCCCTTCCCCGGAAACCTCATCGGCGTTCTGGCCGTTATAGTTCACGTTGAAGTCCCATCGCTCCGTCATGGTCGAGCCCGCCGTGGTGAACCCGCTCCCCAGGTCCACGGTCGTGCCCGATGGGGTGATCTGGTACTGGTACCAGTGGACCTGCGATAGGTCTATCATGGAATTCACGTTCAACTTGGATCCGATAGCCGGTAACGGTGTCGCAGTCGCCCCAGCCGTCGGAGATGTGCTATTATTGCTCGTTGACGTACAGCCGGCTACCACAACGGCAGCTAAAAAAATACAAACAAATAATATTACACTCGATAATTTACATTTCATGATTTTCGCCCCACTCGAACGGATACCTGCACTAAAGCCGGTAACCCTTCAATTAATATAAACAATTACATAAGTGATTATAATCATTTATATTTATTGCAACTACATGCATACGCCTGACGGCAAGCTTATCACCATATTGATCCGGGAAGTGTTTCGAAGAGGCATTGAACCAGGCTCGGTTCAAAGCTGTCGGCACTTCGGCCCGACTTTTATGCGCATCCCTACTTTTTTTAATGACACCTATAGAAGCGATAACTTAATGCGCAAACGATTAAAAATGGGTGTTGAACAAGTTACCGAATTCTGTGAAAAAATCGTCGGTTGGGCATACTTTAACAGCCGCGCTAAACCAGACTATTAAAAAAACTGACATAATTATTACTATAGCGATGCATATTATATCCATAAGGATATCGAATCTACGTTCCACCCTTCACTCCCCCGATTTTATTAAGTATTTCCTATATTTCCGCTTGAAGGCTATTATCAACCGCGAAGATGGGCGACGGACTAGATCCACCCTGGCCTATATTAGGTAAAGGTTATTAGTTAAAGGTTAAATATTTTCAGGGCCCTTGCGAAAACTAATAAAAAGCTCAATACTTATCCACCTGGTGAGATATATCATCATTTTTAGTGACCATAAAAAGATATCGATAGCTTCGAACCATTATAGTTTAATGCTCACTCCCCGCACCAATATTTAAGGCTAAATCTTTCTGATTTACATTTTACATTGTCTATAACGCGGACTAGATAGAAGAATGAAAAGATAGAAATTCTGGACGGACTAATAACATCTCCGACAGACTATGCCGAAGCACTCAGCTCATCAACGCGATAATATTCGTAAGGGAATACTCAAAAAGCTAGTTAACGGTGGGATTAGACAATCCGAGCTTGTACGGATGTTTCCGGATGCGAGCAGTGAAGTCGTGAGCTCTATAATAACAAATATGCACCGGCTTCGACAGATCCGTGTTGAACAGGCGGATGGCTGGAACGTGGTCAGTCTACCGGCACCTGTTGAGGAGTCTCCTCCGAAGGAAATTAAAATAGAGCCTATCCTACCCAGGGTGGAGTCGATTTTGCCAGTGATAGAGCCTCTGGAACGTGCTTCTGGAGTGTTTGTCCAGGATTCGCCCGAAAGACTCATATTGAGAACGCTTGGTGATGGGGCACGGATGCGTGATAATCTCTTGCGTCTCGTCGCAGGCCAGATGAGCAGTAACGAGGCGAATAAGCTCCTGGACAGGATGATCAAGAGTGGCATCATCAGCCAGACTAAGAGCGGACGGTTGAGCCTCGTCCAGAAACAGGATCATGTATGATGAATGTCCGGACAGCGTTTAAATTAAGTCCCCGGGAAAGCTATAAAACTAATGATAAGCGAAGCCCTTTTTGAATGCTCCAACAAATGTTAAAAACGACACTTTAAGATAGCACAAGGAGTTTCGCTCATTTATGATAAATGTAATCAATTTTAGGTTATCTTATATTTTTGCGGACATTGTATAATTATCTCAATGGCCTTATCAGTTTCCGATTTACATATTATTTTTTTGCCCTTATAGTTATGATTGATCAGTTGATCTTCGGTACAATATACCTGTTCATTAAAATAATATTTTTCCAGCATATCAGTTAATGACTTAACGCCGCTCGCATCGATCGCATTATCGTCCATCTCGCAGAATGCATGTGCTATACCCTTTTCATCATTTGAGACCGGGTTCGGGTAACTATCATTTATTAATAAAATACAGATCGGATACCCGAACACCTTATGTAACGCCAAAGCAAATACCGCGCAATGTCCGTGGGTGTAATAAATATCGTCATTTCTGATCATAACTTATCCTTTCATTTTGGGTGTTTTTACTCTGGGTATTCCTGTCATCCATTTCCATGCAGGTATTACCTCTACTTCCCCAAACTTATCCGTTTGGTCCATCGTAATGATCAATCCATTTTTAATCTTGAGCTCATCCATTGCTTCCATAACGCCGTCTATCTCTCTTTGCATGTTATCATTAGTCAGCTTATAGCAAACCTGTATGGCCTGTACGGGCTTTTTCCGGTCGGCCGCGATAAAATCGCATTCTCTTTTACCTTTGTAATAGTAGATCGAGTCAGATCTATGTGACCTCCGTAGCTGTAAAAACACGATATTTTCAAGGAGGCTGCCATTGTTGTCCGTAAACGATAATGTATTGGCTTTTATGAATCCCGGGTCGATACCGTAAACTTTCTTGGCATTTTTTATGGTCTTTTGGTAAGAATAGGAGAACATCGGCACGGTAAATAACATGTAGCTGGCTTCGAAGAAGTATACGTAATCGATTACACTTTTAGTCGTGATGCCGAACATTTCCGCCAGTTTGGAATACGAAAATTCCGAGCCCACGTTCGATAATAGGTACGAGGCAAGGCTCTGAACAAGCACGGCTTTCCTCAAACCGTATCTAACGATTATGTCTCTCGTTATGATGTCCCTGAAGAGCTGCTGAAGGATATCCGGAGTACCAGATAACATATATTCCGGGAACCCTCCCCGCTCGACATATTCATTGAACGTTGACAGGGACGGCGATCGACCTTTCATTCTCAGCGCTTCAGAATATGAAAAAGGAAACAGCTCATACGTCAAATGCCGACCAGTGAGCTTGGTCCCGAGCTCTCTACTGAGCAATGACGCATTCGAGCCCGTGATCACCATTTTTTTCCCGTGATCCAGCTTTCCCCGGACAAACCGCTCCCATTCCGGGACGACCTGTATCTCATCGAAATAGTAGCAGTCCATTCCCGGGTGTATCTCCTCGAAGACCTGGTCCAGCTTTTCAAAGTCATTAACGTCGAAACCGCTCGCCCTATTATCTTCAAAATTAAAGAAGTTACATTTGTCGGCCTTTTCCATCAGTTGTTTTAGTAATGTACTTTTACCGCACCTGCGTATGCCCGAAATGATCACGGCCCGAGGTACGTTCACTTCTATTATATCCAGTAAGTCCCTTTTAACACCTTTTTCCTGGCTTAAAAAATCCTTTTCCTGTATTTGGGCAATTTCCTTTATTCTCTCCCCCAGAAGCATAGACATTAATATGGATCAATGGTATTTAAAACTTGTTTATTACCAATAAACATTTTTGTATATTACTAATAAACAAACTTGTGTATTACTAATAAATAAATTTAAAAGACCTGGATAGCCCTTCCCAAATTAAAGCCCATATCCGATTCTATCAAGTGCTGAAAAACATGTCCAGCACTGCCGCCGCCTCGACACTTGCCGCATGCGAAGGGAAGAATCGTTTTGCCCCATGGCCGGGCGTTTTCAGTACGAGGGCATCGATGCCGTAGTTGTCGAGGCTCATATCCTCGGTAACAATAACGTCGGCCTTTACTCCGTCGAATTTAGGGCCGGCGGCACGCGGTAGGGCAATCTTACCCGGGATATTCATGACCGGCAGATTCTCGCCTTTCTCCAGATAGTCCGCATCCGGCCAGCCTGCAAGGACGGGCACGTTCAGCGCCGACTTAAGTGTACGCAATATCTTGCGCTCATTCCCCGGGCCGCCCGTATCGACGATCGCCGTCCGTTCGCCCTGGACAAAAAAGACGCGGGAGTTACCCTCGATGCCCGCATCGATCACATGGCTCATGAATAATAGTAGCCGGTAAAAACTATTTATGGGTACCTGTCACAATAATTAATGGTATGCTGGTCACATTCGAAGTCCTGGAAGAAAATGGTGAACTTACAGCGGTACATGATGGTGCCCTCGGCCTCCTTGTCGCATTCGGGTACGACTGGGACATGCTCAGGGACATGATCAACGAGTCCGTCGCATCCGTCATCGACGATGATTCTATTCAGGTAGAAATAGAGCTCTTCATAGACGAATACCATAAAACCAGGTTCAAGCACAATTATGACCCGATAGTCGCCGAAAGGATCAAGCGCAGGCTGGACAGCTCATAATATTCTAATATCTATAATATGTCGAATTTGCTCCTCCATTTTTTTATTCATTTTGAAAAACAAAATTTTCTAATAATTAATGTATTATAGTAATATTTTTCATAAAATACAGGTTAAATGGAAAACAATAACTTTTTAATCGAAATATTTATCATATCCTCGTCCAAATAGCATTTGCTAAGCATTCATATGCTCAGTAGTCTCCCGAGGATAAACATAGAATGTTTAAAAAATGTCCCCCGACATTTCCAGTTCTCGGGAGTTCCTCTACTGAATTTTTTATAGGCTTTAGTTTTCAAAAATAGACCTTGTCAGGCGGTCCACGAAGCTGCTTTTCTCTCGCTGCTCTTTCTGTCTCATGATATCCCCCAGCTTCGGGGGTTCCTGCGGAAGGGCCAGCGAGACTTTTTCGCCACAGAGCCGGGCGGCCAGCGCCTTATAGCCTCGTGAGGCGGGGCTATCCGGGTACCTGAGGACCACCGGGGTCTTAAAGGCCGTTGAAGTCCTCACGTTGGAGTCCTCGGGGATCACGCCGAGTATCCTGGAATTCATGACCTCGCCGATCTTCTGGGTGGTCACAGTAGCGCGATATGGCGGTACCCTGTTGATGATGATGCCGCCGAGATTACCGCCGACGATATCAATGACCGCCTCTACCTTTGCCGCATCCAGCATCGAGGAGAGTTCGGGGTTCACGACGAGCAACACCTCGTCGGCGATGGCGAGGGGTATGACGCCGTCCCGGTTGATGCCCGCCGGGGCATCGATGAGCACAAAATCGGCATCTTTTATAAGCTCGTTCATGACGAACTGGAGCTGGTCCGAGTCGGAGTCCTGGAAGCCGCGGAGCGACAGGCCGCTGGGGACGACTTTGAGGCCGGTCGGAAGCTCGTAGATGGCCTCGGAAACTTCCGCTTTGTTCGCCAGGACGTCGTGCAGCGTGATCTTGCACTTTTCGAGGCCGAGCACCAGTCCCAGGTTGGCCATCCCTATGTCCGCGTCCAGTATGATCGTCTGTTTTCCCATGAGCGCCAGCGAGGTGCCGAGGTTCACCACGGTCATGGTCTTGCCGGTGCCGCCTTTTCCGGAGGCGATGGTATACACCTTAGTCAAGCGTATCAGCCCCCTGCGGCAAAAAATCTCTAAAGAGTACTATTGAAGTACGAAGAACAAAACATTTGCTAAACTGGTTTTTGCCGGCTGACATAATATCCATTAAGCGTTTTGAAGTTGTCCTATCATAGATGCTTATTCCCCTCATTTATAATTTATGGGGTTTCTTCAAATATGATAAATCTCGGTAAAAAACCATATCTATTATAGAATGGCTGGACTTCTTCATTCCCGACCTCGACCGCTATCTTCGTGATGGACGAGCCATGGCTGGTCAAAACGGTCTTCCGGGGACGGGATAGTATTTCCTTCTTTGGGCTCCTGTGCCGGCATTTTATACTTGATGTCGATGGAGAACTTCGCTTTGCACCGGTCCCCGTTCCTGTCATTTTTTTTACAGATAAAGCAGGGCAGGGTATCCTCCAGGTGCTTTTTTCCGCTAACATAGGCGAGCGCTATGAGGTTCTTCACGTAATAAACACCTTCGCAGTCGACATCAACACAGGAGACGAAGGTTTTCGACATAGTGTTGCCCAGCCGGAAAAAATGGGTGCGTACCGTCTTTGTGCGGTCATAGTAATCTATCTGTTCGACATATCCTTCTATGTCTTCTATGTCAGGGAAGTCCCTTCCGAGGTCGATCTCCTCAAATAAGGCTGAGTCGCGTTCCGGGGTCATACGTGTACCATACGCGGATATCATCGCTATGTGCTAAAATAATGGCCACATATATACCGGCGTAAAAGAGTTAAAAAAGGCTCAAGTTTATTAGATGCCTATTTAGCCAGCACATCGGCCAGCCCCGGGCCGAGCCAGCTGAAGGGCATATTAAATGGCAGCTTAATGACGCCGAACTTGTTGAGCCCAAGGACGATGACCACGATGAGCAGGATGACGATGAGGGCGATGGCGATGTACTCCAGCACGCTCACATTGCGGCCTTCCTTTTTGGTCGCTGCCGGCTGCTTCTGCTTATGTTCCGTTTTAGCTGGAGGCACCTTCATTCCCTTTAGCAGCTGGTCGAGCACTACCTGTATCTGTGAGACGCCGTTCTTGCTGATCAGAAGAGTCTTGAACTGCAGGTCCGACTTTTCGTCGTTTGAAAGCTTCGTGCGCGCTACGATGTTCTTGAGGCAGGACTCGACGACGCGGTAGTCGTCATACACGCCCGTGTCCAGACGGGATATCTCCGTGGACAGGCGGTATACGAGCGCCGCCGACTCGGCATCATCGTGCTCTCCAAGGGATATTAACAGGGCATTGATCTTATCCTGTATCATGCCGATGTCCGCATGAAGCGTCGGCTGTTCCTTGGCAGCGGGCTTCTTGATCTCCTCGGCATCGTAAAAGCCTTCGAGGAACGGCTCCATCTGCCTACAATATCCCACGTATTCCTGGAAGCGGCCGACAAAATCAAAGCCCCGGTCCTCGTAAGCTCCCTGCAAGATCCGCAGGAGCTTGTCCATGATGAAAACGATCTCTTTTTTATTGCTGGATTTCTCGGCTTCCTTTTTAAGGTCGGTCACGTCCCTCTCGATATAATTCATGATCTCGGACGATTTCGAGGTCATGAGCTTCAGGTAGGAGCCGTAGAAAAGCCTGAACGCCCTCGCCGCGGCGTTATCCTTCTCGATCATCGAGAGGTCGAAGCACTTGACGCCCAGCCCGACGTTCGTGCTGAACGCGCCGGCATCGCCGGTAATGCCTTTTTCAATGTAGATCTTACCTAGCGAATGGAGCATATCAAAGGAAAGCAGCATGTGCGGCTTAAGCTGGTCTCCCAGCTCGTTTAAGAATTTATCCGCTGCTTTTTTATCGGCGATGTAATTGTAATTTGAAGATATTATGCTCGCCAGGGCTATGGTCGACCACGCTTTTACGCTGTCGTCCGGCGTGGCAAGATAAATGTTATAGAGCGGGTCGAAGGAGTCCTTTTTACCCGCAATTCCCAGCGCGTAGATGATCTCCTCGCTTGCCTGGGACCCGCGCTGCTTCAGGGTATTCAGTAAAGCGGCCTCGGCGTCCGGCCCTATCTGGGCGAGGGAGTAGGCGGCTATCCATTTTAATTCCCTGTCCTTGTTATCCAGCATCTTGACCAGGGCGGGAATGGAAGCCCGGCCGATCTTGATGAGTGCATCGCTGATCCTCGAGCGAAGCTCCAGGCTAGCCGAAGGCAGATGGTTGACCAGGGGCTGGATGGCCCTCTCGTCGCCGATCTTGCCCAGCGCATAAATGGCATTTGCCTGTACCCGGGTATCGTCGTTGTCGAGGCACTTGACCAGGGGCTCGACCGTCGCATAGCCGATCTCAAAGAGGCCGTTAATGGCAGGCATGTCGAGGTCATAGCCCGTATAAAGGCCTTTACCCTGGAAACGCTGGATCAGCGTTTCGACCGCCTTGGCGTCGTTCTTCTGCCTCAATTCATTGGCCGCGAACCGGATCATCTCCGGACTGCCGCTCTCGAGAAGCACTTTGGTAAGCTGGGGCGAGGCTTTCGTATATTCGATCTGCCGGTAGGCCCATAATGAGTATAATTTAACGTCCTTATCGGTATCGGAAACGGCGTGGTAGACGAGGGCAGGTACTGCGAGCGGGCTCTTGATCTTTCCCAGCGTTATGGCCGCATTGATCCTGACCAGCCGGTCGGCATCGTTTAAAGCGTCCATGATCGAGGCCACGTATTCGTCCTTCGGCGTTTCTTGAAGTACCCGTATGGCGCCCATCTTCAGCATGATGTCTTTGCTTTTGAGCGCTTCCTGCAATTGTTCTTGTTTCCAGCTTCCACTGGGATATTCTACCACTTCAGGTCACCACACAATAATATGAATTTTATTAGATACCCTTACCCTATCCCCGTTTGTATTTCAGGTATTTATATCACTTGGTATTAGTGTATCCATAAGTATTAATATTTGTCTTAACAGGGCAAGCATTTAGACTTAGTGCTCTTGGTGGCGACAAGTTTATTTTGCATTAGCGGCAATGTATGATGAAATGCTTGCCAAATCCATTGGTGGATCCTTAAAACAATTCCACATCAGTGAAGCGGTCGTCAATTATATCAAGGAGCAGAAACGGGACTACCGGGTTTGCACATCCTGCGGCGGCCCGGTGCTTTTGCCCATTGCCATCAAGAAGCCCAAGGCGAACGACTTTAAAGTGCCGGTGGGCGACCATATGCTGTATATCTCCGCCACCCAGGCGAGATATATCGATGTTATCGACGACACGATGCTGATGACCTATTTATACTAAGCATCGCTTATTTTTCTAAGGCAATTCGATGGAAAAGGATTTTGAGTATCTTGAGCATACGGCCGACGCCGAGTTCATCGCCTATGGGCGGACCGTCGACGAGGCGTTCGAGAACGCGGCCCTGGCCACCGCCGGCCTTATGCTGGACCCGAAGGCCGTGAAACCGACCGTAGAGAAAAACGTCGAGCTTTCCGGCGATGCGCTGGATACGCTATTATACGACTGGCTATCGGAACTGCTCTACATTTTCGAGGTCGACCGCATAGTCTTCGCAAAGTTCCAGGTCCGGGTGACGGGGGAAAATGGCGCCTATAGCCTGAATGCGATAATTTACGGAGAAGGCGTGGAGAAGCATCCGGATATCTTTATGCATGTTAAGGCCGTGACCTTCCACGACCTGCGCTTTGAAAAAAGAAATAATATATATGAGGCACAAGTATTATTGGACATTTGACCGGATGATTTTGCATGGTGCTCGATAAAGTGAAAAAGATCTCAGAGGACATCTGGGAAATACCGCAGGATTATAAGCCCGGCATGAACGTGCCCGGGCGCATCTTTTTATCGGATAAGCTGATGGAAGGGCTGGAAAGCGGCGCCGTGGAGCAGACGGCGAACATAGCCACCCTGCCCGGGATCCAGAAGTATTCCATGGCCATGCCCGACGTGCATATCGGCTACGGCTTCCCCATCGGCGGCGTCGCGGCGTTCGACGCTGATACGGGCGTCATCAGCCCGGGCGGCGTGGGCTTTGACATCAACTGCGGCGTGCGTCTCCTCCGTTCCAGCCTGACGGCGGACCAGGTACGTCCCCGGGCGAATGACCTTATAAACGCCTTGTACGAGGCCGTCCCTTCGGGACTGGGCTCCAAATCGGGTTTCCTGGTGAATGACGCCCAGCTTAATGAGGTTTTCCGGATCGGCGCCCGGTGGGCCGTGGAGAACGGCTTTGGCGTTAAGGCCGACCTGGAGCACTGCGAGGAAAACGGCGAGATGAAAGGCGCCGACCCCGCGAAAGTCTCTAAGAAAGCCCACGACAGAGGCAAGCCCCAGCTGGGAACACTCGGCAGCGGGAACCACTTTTTAGAGATCCAGATGGTGGAGAAGATCTATGACGAAACAGTCGCCAAGGCCTTCGGCCTCCGGGAGGGCCAGGTCACCGTCATGATCCATTGCGGCTCGAGGGGCGCGGGCCACCAGATCTGCACGGATTACGTTAAAGTGATGGAGCGGGCTTCGGGTAAATATGGCATACGCCTGTATGACCGGCAGTTAGCCTGTGCACCGCTGGGCTCACCGGAAGCGCAGGACTATTTTGCGGCGATGGCCGCCGGCGCCAACTATGCCTGGGCGAACCGCCAGATCATCTCACACTGGGTGCGGGAAGCCTTTAAAAAGCACTATGGCCCGGATATAAAGATGGACCTGTTATACGACGTAGCCCATAATGTGGCGAAATTCGAGGAGCACGAGGTGGACGGCGTTATGAAGACGCTTTGCGTTCACCGCAAAGGCGCCACGAGGGCATTCCCGCCGGGCAGGCCTGAGGTGCCCCTGGCTTATCGTGAAGTCGGCCAGCCGGTCATCATCCCGGGCAGCATGGGCAGCGCGTCCTATGTCCTGGTCGGAACGCAGAAGGGCATGCAGCTGACTTTCGGCAGCACCTGCCATGGCGCTGGCCGCGTCATGAGCCGGCACGAGGCATTAAAAGATATCCGCGGTAATGAAGTGAAGAGGGAATTGCTGGAGCGCGGCATTATCGTTAAGGCCCCCAAGGATTCCGCCATCGCCGAAGAGGCGCCCGAAGTGTACAAGGATATCGACAATGTTGTCGATGTCGTCGACAGGCTGGGCATTTCCAAAAAAGTAGCGAGGCTCACGCCCATTGCGGTGGCAAAAGGATAAGCCTGCGTTTGCCTTTTGCGTCGAAAAAGGATATATACACAATCGGCTGATTTATTCCTTATGGAAAGAAAAGATAAGAAGGACATCTGCGATACGCCTCCCGAGATCGTTATCCCTCAGCATCCCGACTGTGATCCGAGCATCGGGGAATGCGCGCACGATAACCGTATCTCCATCGACTTGGTGCCCGGGGAATGTGCCACCCGGGGAACGGACTCCCATTTTAAAAAGGGCTATGAGCTCTATCATGATGGTATGCTGGACGACGCGCTCGTCGAGCTGGACGCATCCCTTGGAGTTGACTCCGGTAAAGCGGAAACCCATCTTCTGATCGGCGACATCTACGAGCGACGGCGTATGTTCGATGAGGCCATAAGCGAGTACAAAGCAGCCCTGAAGATCTCGCCGGACGATAAGATGATCGATTTCAAGCTGCAGAACGTTCTCGCTCAGCGCGCTCTCAGGAAGACTTAAATTACAATATTTCTCAATAAAATAGTCATTCAGGGGTTTGAGATACCCCAGATGGAATTTTGTCTTTGGGCTTTTCGATCCTGATGCGCTTCTTGAGCTTGCAGGTCTGGCATAGCTTCTCGATGGATGGCTCTCCGCATACCTCGCACTTCTCCAGAGGCACCTGCTTATACTTCTCTTTTAGGCAGTCCACCATGGAGTCGAAGCCTCGCATCACCGAATATTTAGTCCCGGGATGCCTGGCCTCGAAATCGTTCATCATGTCCTTGATCTCCCCGCGGAGCGACTCATGGGCATAGGGACATTCGCCCATATAGAACGGAAGCTTTTTCAGGAACGCATAAAGGGCGATCTCTTTTTCAGGGACGTCCATGAGCGGCTTGATGCGGGGAATGAGCCCTTCCTGTATGCGCGACGGCCTCAGCCTTGCCAGCCGCTCGATGTCGCCGTTCATGATATTCATGATCACGACCTGGGCATCGTCGTCGAGGTTATGGCCGGTGGCCAGCTTGTTGGCGCCGATCTCCCGGGCTGTCCTGTTCAGCAGCATGCGCCGGAATACGCCGCAGTAGGTGCAGGACGCTTCCTTGCGCTCTTTCTTTAGCATCTCATCCAGGGTATAGTCGATGTCGTCCTTGAAAGAAACGACGATGTGCGGGACACCGAGCCTGTCGCAAAGCTCCTTGACCTTCGGGATGGAAAAATTACGGTATCCTTCGATGCCTTCATCGATAGTTATAGCGGTGAATTTGATGTCCGGGCGCTTACTGAAAGTCTCGACCAGGATCGAAAGAGTGGCGGCGCTGTCCTTGCCTCCGCTCATTGCCACGGCGACGTGGTCGCCCTGGACGACCATCCGGTCCTGCCGCATGCGTTTTTTGATCTTGCGCTCTACGTCCGCGATCTCATGAGAGGCGCAAAGGTGCATGCCCGAGTATTTCTGGAAAATGACGGCTTCCTTACCGCACTTATCGCACTGCATTTTGATACAGTCCAAAAATGCTAGTTACTTATATAAAACCATTATGTAGAGGTATTTGCCGAACATAACTTTTATGTAGTAGTAATGTCTTTTACACAAGATGTTGGGCCCGTAGCTTAGCCAGGTCGGAACTGCTCGAAAAGCAGCGACAAGCGCTCGGCTGATAACCGAGAGGCCCTGCGTTCAAATCGCAGCGGGCCCATCAGACTTTTGGGGATATAGTTAGGCATTTAGATTTTGCAGTTATTATAATAATGGATGTTAGTTTGGCTATTTTGTAAATAAGTTGTTGGGTTCAAATTAGATCAAGTCCCACAACATATGGGGGATATATATAGAGAGCTAGAAACCGGACTGTTTTCTTATAAATGTAGTTTTATAATAATGCCTGAAATGCCTTTGTAAACGCGTCAGATAAAATTTATGATGGCTCTGTAAGGTCGGCGAGAACTAAATATTAATTATAACCATTGTTATTCTAGTAGTGGTTGTGGTATTTCTAATATCAATGAACGGCCATTGCTTAAGGGAATAGTCTTTTCAATACTACTTTCATTAAATGCATCCGCCAACACCATTTATTAAATTATTCATTGTTATCTGTAACATATTAGTTATAAGTAATCGTTTATTATTAATGTAGGAATCTGATTACTTGGGGGGCGCAGGCGGAACCACGGGCTGAGGTTCGTTAGAAGTCGGTAGTAAGTAGTAAGGGGCTATTGTCAGATTATAAGCTTCAACGGACCGATTATCAATGTCTCGCATGTTGGGTGTTCCTGAACTTTTTATCGACATCATGCAAGTGTAGGTCTTTCCGTCGGTTGTATTGAATTTAAAGGACTCGTAAACATTGGCCATATAACCATAAAATTGGATACTGGAGTTGTCGACCGTTATACCGGTATTGCCATAGGTCTTATTCCATTCTTCGTTGATCATAACTGTAACATTACTACGATCAACAGTTGTATTGGGGGGAGTTTTATATGATGATTCAGTGCTCCAATAGGGACATATACAACCTGAAACAATTATTAGTGATAATATTATAAATATTAAGTATAATCTTAGTATTTGCATATATTATCGCTTTTAAAATAACAAATAATCTAAATGATATAAATAGATTATCGTACATATAAATTCTGATCACATTTCATACATTTATCTGTTATTGAAAAATCCTCAAAGAAAGGTGAATATGACATTAATAAATTGCTTATGTATGAGGGTAAAGTATCGATGATCTATTGACGATTCATAACGGCAGATGTGATAAGGAAAGTATAAAATCTAAAATGAATATGTGGTATAAGATGGAACCTGAACTTAAAAAGACTTAAAAAGGGCCAAGGCCAAGCAGCTACTTAATTCCCGACCCGTATAATATACCAGTTCATGTCCAGGGGAAAGAAAATAATTGCTCTACACATGCTTTTGTTTACGCGATGGAGCTACTGTTAAGCGATATGTTTAAAGAGAGAACATTAATTGATGTAGATGATTTATGGGATAAGCAAAAAAAGTATGGAACGGCGGTCGATGCGAATGGAGACTTTATAGATGGACCGATTGTTATAGCAAAAAAATATGGATTAAAATTTGAAACGGCGAGTGGCAAGAAGGGAACTTATTACCCAGATGGTACAATAATATGAAAAGTGGCTTAACTATTGGGTCAATCGGAAAAATTGTGTAAAATCGGGGGATAAAATGTCCTATTTTAGCTATGGTTGAGGCCCTGGAGCAAGCCATGCACTTAGATCGTAGCGGCTGACATCTTTCTTATTGTAATTCACTGTGAACGAAAAATTGACCGTGCTGTTACTTTCTGCATAAACCTGGCCTGCATAATGTGTAGGTGCATCCGTAAGAACTTTGCCTACTGGTTTCCCGTTTGCATCGTATAGCTGCGCCGACAGGTCTATCCAGTATGACTTATCGTAATCGTTTCTTAAGGTACCATTAATTATAACGCATGGGTCTCCTGCGTGAGCTTCTATATTATTACCACCGGGTTGAAGGCTCATATCTTGGCTATATACCCCGTAGTTCGCCGTCGAATTTATAAGGTAAATTTTCGACGTTCCATTATCCATTGGAAAATATTTTCCCCCTGCATACGGCGGTATATACACAGCCCCCGAGGAGATATTAGTATTCGTCAGAGTCCCGGCGATAATACCGATAACCCCCGCAATTAATATAATTGTGCAAATCAGAATAACTAATACCCTATCCATAGTATCCTAGTATTAATATGGTACATATTTAAATTATTTTATGAATGCGGAGCATGTCCGTCATCGACTTTTTACCGTAGTGGACTTCTAGGATGTCCTTCCATACTTATAAAAAGCAAAATGGGTTATATATAGTATACCCCCCATCAAACGTTTGGGGATATAGTTAGGCATCGAGTTTTTGTACACTTTTCTTATAAAAATGATTGTATAATAATAGCTCTCCTGCCTTGTGAGGGGTTGATTACTAATTGCTCTCCCTGGTGGATGGGGGGTAGATTACCTTGTGCCTGAGGGTGGTGGGGGCTAGATTACAACAGGGCTTTTTTACAGGCGCGCGAATTATTTTTCAACTGCTGGCAGCAAGACCACGAACCTGGCGCCTTTGGTGTGATCTCCCTTAATTCGGTCTTCGGCCCATACGCGGCCGCCGTAGCTGTTTATAAGCGATCTTACGAGGTATAATCCCAGGCCCATGCCCCTCGCTGAGCCTAGGTGCATCCGGTTGAATATCTTTTCCTTGTTTTCGTCGGGGATGCCCGGACCATTATCCTCTACCGCTACCCGGCAATAATGTCCACTGTCCAGGTTTATTGTGATCGTCGTCCCATCCCTCGTGTGTTTTACCGCATTATTAACCAGGTTGGCGTACACGTCGTGTAAAAGCTCGTTGGCATGAACTAGACATTTCAGCTGGCCGTTCAGGTTCAACACGATGACCTTGCCGGGAATAGCCCCATACTCGCTTTGAATATCCAGGAGCATCCTGCACACGTCTACGTCCCTGGCCTGGAGGGCGCCCTCGTGAAGCTTTTGCAGCTTCCTCACGTTGCCGATGAGATCCGTGCTCCGCTGGAGCACCTCCATGGACTTATCGATGAAATCGAGACGGTCTTTCACGGGCTGCATATCCCTCGCCATTTCCATGTAGCCCAATGCGATCTGGTTAATGTTGTTGATGTCATGGCCCATCAGGTCCAAGTACAACTCGGCATTCGATTTTGCAACTACCAACGATTCCTCGATCTTCTTCCGCCCGGTGATGTCTTCGACCATGGCAATATGATGCTTATACGATGTTTCATCAACCCAAACAGGCACTACAGTTAAGCTGACCCAAACGGTAGAGCCGTTCTTGTGAATATAGCGCTTATCCATACTATAGGACTCGATCTTACCATGGAGCATCCGGTCTACGTTATCAATGCTATCCTGACGGTCTTCAGGGTGCGTCAAGCTCTGAAAATCCGTGGCCAGCATCTCATCCATGGAGTATCCAATGATGTCACAGAACCTCTGGTTGATCTGGACGAAACGGCCTGTGAGCGAATCCATTAGGGCAATGCCCATGGGGGCCTGTTCGTAGATACTCCGGAACCGCCGCTCGCTCTCTTCCAACGCCTCCTCTGCTTGCTTACGCTTGGACACGTCGAAGGCTATGGCCAAGCCCATTGGCTTGCCCTTGTACTCAATCAGACTAGCCGTGAAGTCCACCCAGCCTTCCCGGCCATACCGGTCACGGTACATCACCTCATACCTGTGAGGTATTTGCTCGCCCTGCTGCCTTTTCCTCGCTCGACTTTTCACCAACTCCCGAAACTCGGGGTGAATCCAATCCCAGGCATCCCCAGCCAAAAGCTCATCCCTCGAATAACCAGTCAGGGTTTCGGCCATGGGGTTCACGTAAATGTACTTCTCACCCTGATAAAGAAAGATCGCCGCGGGCGAGGTTTCCGCCAGCACACGGAACTTCTCCTCGCTCTCCCGAAGTTTTGCCGTGCGTACCTCTATCTTCGTTTCAAGCTCATCGTTAATACGTTTTAATTCCTCTTCTGCCTGGATGCGCCTTACTCGGTCTCTCATCGCTGTTATACCATAGGCTAGTGTTTGTGCTAATCCGAATAATAGCTCCTGTTCTTCTTCGTTAAAAACATCTACTTCGCCGGAATATATGGCCAGGGTGCCTATCACTTGTTTTTCGTAAACGAGGGGGAGGTTGAGCGTGGAATGGTAGCCCCGTTTTAACGCTTCCTCGCGCCAGGGCCGCATCTCTTCGTCCAACAGGACGTTCCTCGACCCATATGGCTTTCCGGTCTTCAGGCTAATACCTGTCGGGCCATTACCCCTCGCAGGATCATTCAGTGCGATCTTCAAATTATCCACATAGCCTTCATCGTAGCCGGCCCGGGCAACAGGTCGGACAGTTTTAACCTCATCTTTTTCTATATAGCCGATCCAGGCCATACGATACCCGCCCACATCAACTATGATCCGGCATATATCGTTTAAGAGTACAGCCTCGTCCTCGGCACGTATCATCGCTTCTTTACACTCAGACAAAGCTTTTAATGCGCGATTAATCCTGCGCTGTTCTTCCTCCACACGATTGCGGTAGACGAAATCCATATTAATACTTTTACCCCCCGTATACTTTTAAAACAGTATTCCGGTACCTGATATCGCCGAGTTCGACTAAAAACTGTTCCCTCGCCTTATCGACATCCGACGAGGTAGTGGAAGCAAAAATGGGGCTCATAATAATATAATAATTAAGTGATATGAACACGCCCCTCATATTTATATTTTCAGGCTTCCCCAACCACTAATAAAACAAGTACATTAAACTATTTTTGACTTGACCTTATCGTATAACTTGACCTTCTTGCCTTCCCGAAGATTCTTCTGAGTATACCAAAGCGTGGACTTATTAATGCCCATCTCATTCTGCTGCTGGGGCGTCATAATAGGAGGTCCCTTTAACTATGTAAATCGGTTTTTTTGGAAAAATGGCGACGTTTGCCTTTGGCAGTAGCGTTGATTTATCGTCAGTGGAATAAACATGATTACAAAAAATGAAAATAAGTTCAAATTAGAACAAGCCCATGTTAAAGCTTTTAAAAAGATAGCGGGAACTTGGGCAAATATATGCAACAGTTTTGTGGGTATTTAGCAATTGTCGGGGGGTATATAGCTTGTGACGTCAACACCAAGTTTCCATAGCAATTAAGTATAAACGATATTAAAAATTACGCTTGCTGATAATCTTCTAACGATAATAACCTTAGTCGGGCCTGCGACCGTTTTAGAATTGAAAAAATAGGTGCGTGTCCAGTCAAAGCCAGAGGATAATCCTCTCAGCTTGACTGTTCACATTTTATGCAGGAGTGATAATCCTTGAGATTGTTATAGCGAGCTATCACTATCGGCTTGAAATCATCGGGCCAGTTCTGGATAAGCGCTGCCACGTCCTCATCGCCGAGATACTCCAGCCATGCAGCTACCCACAGTCCCTCATTACCAGTAAAAGCATCTAGATTATCTACAAGATCCTGTAGATTGTTCAACGCCCGATCATTGAGATAATACGGGTTCTTGCCCTCAGGGTGGAACATTAATTCAGCCAGCGCCGCCATCTCTTCATCTATCTCTTCAATTATCTCTTCTGCTATCTCTTCTGCTATCTCTTCTGCTATCTCTTCTGCTACCTCTTCATTCAGTATCTCGTCATCATCGACCATTTCTTTTCTTGAAGATTTATTAATGCTCATAAATAACACATTGTTTAACAGTGTTATAAGTAAACTCTCTATAAGTCATACAGTATTCTATTGCCATATATTAAATATATAGAAGAACGATATTTTTCCCACGCCGCACCACATCACTGCCAGCACACCTAAACACCATTAGCCTACCAATCCATCATCCCTTCAACTCCCATCTTTCAGAATCCTACGACCCAATACACGGACCAACAACCAATTCTTCAGCTTTCATTGAATTAAAAACAAGAGTTTTTTTATTCTTTAGTTTTCATTTTTATATAGACAGGGCCTTCTTTAGTATTTTATCTAATTACATAAACACATTTATTAATTATAAAAATTTTAAATTTTTTATATACAATATATAGATAAAACTTATTAAGCGGTTATTTAGTACATAGTTATGACATAGTAACCTGTAAATAATCCTAGCCCCCAATATTGTTTACAGGTACCAAAAACATTTCATCTGTCATCTGATAATAATTACACGATCTTTAACTAATTATATAACTTCTGATTAAACTAAACTAATATACATTATTGACGCTTTATTAAGAAACTATATTTATCGACATTATACAATATATATAAATAGAAACCATAGCGAAAATAGTATTACTACCTGCTTATTAAGTATTAATCGAGGTTCATTATGGAATCCGGAGAAGATTACGAAATCGAGATATGGGTGAAACGCTCGACTGCTGAACTGCTAAAAAAATTTCGAGAGGACAATGGATTTGCGGATAATGATGATGCCCTGATAAATTTAATAAGGAGGTATGAAGCTCGGTGAGGTCACTTCGAAATGTAGAAAATGTGGGTAAACGTTCACGACTTATAAGCGTTATAATGATTTTTCTGGGAAATGGGAATTGGATAGCGATTTTTGCGAAGAATGTAGCCTCGGCAGGCCATGCGGATCAACGATATCATACCGCTAAGTGACATTTAGTAGTCGGATCTTCATTTTAGAACCGTTATTTATACCATTTGCATTATTTGCTGTTAATAGTGGTATCTATCTTATAATAACGGCAATCTTTTCTAATGATGAATATGTAAACGATTAGCAATCTTTAAATAGCTATATTATTAAAATATTATTAAAATAATAATTAATCATTGAGGTTTGACAAAATGGATAATGGCCATTCACCGTTAGAATTTATCAGGAAGTACGAGACCGCTATATTTGTAATACTGGCCATTATATTCTCCTGGGTATTCTGGATCCCGGCGGCATGGATCAATACCGGCACTCTGGGCTTTTGTCTTTATTATATTGGCGTTTTAGGCCCCCTCGTCGCCGCCGTGGAATTACTAATACTCACCCGGGGATGGGGTGGCATCGCCTGCCTTCTCAACGGCATTTTCAAGTGGCGAGTGGGCGCAGAATGGTATGTCGTCGCATTATTTTTACCCCTGGCCATCGAGTTCATCGTACTTTTCATCGTGACCATATCCGGGACGGACCTTACCTTTGACAGCACGTTAGTAGCCAATGGCTCGACGTTCATAGGCCAGGCTTACTTTGCCGCGATCATGGCCATCGCATTTTTCGGGTACCTGCTGCCAAGGCTTTTGAAGAGCTACACCCCGTTCCTTGCAAGCCTCTTCCTGGCCGTATTTTTCATCGCATGGGACCTACCGTTCGTCGTTTCCAACATTACTACGGGTCGGGCAAATTACGAGTTCTGGTGGGCGATAGGCAACCTCGGTGCCTTCTTCCTGTTCACCTGGATCTACCGGAACACCAGGGGCAGCCTGCTACTCCTCATCCTATTCAACCTGAGCCTGAACTATTTCCGGACGTTCGCCAAAGGCCTGATGCAGGCTTCCCCCGTCGGGGATCTTTGGAGCCTGGACTTTTCCATACATGCCCTGGCCGGGATAATAATACTCCTGGCATGCTGGAAGTACTTCATGGGAAAAAGTGTCGATACCATCGGATCTACTGAGCCGACCCCGGACGTCTAAAAAAATCAATTTAAAAGTAATTTCACCGCTCCTTTTATATAAAATAATTATAATGAATAATAGTTACAATTAGAAACTTATAAATATAATAATTTGTATTAAGTTAATATGGCGTCAAGAATATGAAGTCCAAAATCACGAGGATCGGACGCCCGCAGCGACATGAAAAAATATATGGGTAGAAAGGAGGTATCAAGCATCAGCGACAACATTTTGAAAACACGACTGAATGCGCGTGAGCTATTGTTAGTATGCATATCCCTGGTAATAGCCAGCATAATGATCACCCCCGTATGCCTATGGCTGGGCATCCAAAGCAATATCGCGTCCACATTGTTCTCCCTCACGATGCTTGGATGTATCGCAACGGCTTTCGTAACCACAAATTCGATCAGCGTTACAAATGGCGAGGGCCCCGACGAGTTTAATAAAAGGCAATAAATCCGGGCGATATTTACTGATAATCATTTCGTCCGGGCCTTTTTGAAAACATTTGCACCATAATAAAGCTATAAACGCAAAATAGAGGCCATATAAAGTTTTATAAAATGAATAAAAGTAAAGTATCTTTTTATATTCCACAAGCCCTCCTTTAACATGCAGCAGGCGGAAAGGCTACGATCCCTCAAGGATAACCCACACCTAGCATCCGCAGGGTTTGAACCACAGCCACCAAAAATACCCATAACTCATAACCCAATGTGCCTCCGGAGGGAAATAATACCCAGGCCTTCCGCACTGCTTGCATTTCTTTTATTCTCTAGCACCTGTTATGGCTGATCCAGGACTTTCAAGATCATGGCATAGATCTCCATGAGGCTCGTCGGCTTTTTCATGAACGCCCTGGCGCCCTCCCTTAACGCCTCATCCTGGACCTCTTCATCGGCGCTTAAAAAGATGAACTTCGCATAGGGATTTATTTCCAGCATTTTTTTCATTGCCATGATACCCGTCATATTCGGCATGCGGTGGTCGATGAGAATAATGTCCGGCAAGGGCCCCTTTTTAAATATTTCAACGGCCTGGCTACCATTATAGGCGATAAAGGCGATACGAAGGTTCTTCAAGGTGCATAAGCGAACATAAACGTCGACGAGGTCCGGCTCATCCTCTATTATCGCTACCGTATTCTGGCCATTATAAGCCTGCCTACCCATGGCGTCGTTTTCGAGAATATTCGCTGTCATTTCCAGATTCCCCGGCGCGTTGGATACTGAAATAATACAGCCATCCATTCGAATCCTGCACCCAAGACTTAGGATTTTTAGTTATTCGCCACATTATATTCAAATATCACATATATAACCTTTTTTAAGCTATGGCATATGTCATAATAGCTTGTGCTTATTTTTGTATAATTATAACAAATTTGTCGATATATTTTTAAATCGAGATCGGGTTAAGTTTTGAAAATAAAAAGTGTTATTTCATATCTCTTTTTGGACGAGCACACCTTTCGTGCCATTCACCAGGAAGGGATTAACGATTAGCTTGCCCATCTCCGCCTGGTTATGGGCCAGGCCCTTAAGCATCGCCCTGCTCATCAAAAATGCATTCAGCTCTTCCGGCATTTCTCCGGAGCTCAAGTAGCTGTCAATGCCCGGTATCGTCTCATATACCATGATTATCTGTGCACCCTCGGCGAGCTTTTTCCCGAACCCGTACTCCCCCATAAGGCTCTCGATGATGGCCTGCTCCTCGCTGGCCGGGGCATTCGCGCTGAAGAAAACGCAAACCCTTCCGATGCTCGGGGCATTCGCCCTAAAGCCTTTTATCGAATATCCACCATTCAATGGCTCTAAAATGAACTCTTCGCTTTTTTCTTTCTTACCCAAGATATTATTTAACAATCCCATATCCACACACGCCCGATGGCCGCCAGGGCGTCAGCAATGCGCCTCAACGGTATAAACGTAAACACCTTAGATATCCACTCGCTTTTAGAATTTATCCTTTTTCGTCGTTCATGTAGAGAGATATTTTATCACGCTTAACACCAAAACGCTTTTCTCTGGCCAACATTATTCTTAAGTAAAGTAATGCCAAATGCCCTAGTAAGCCTATTTGTGCCGGGGTAGTGCGATAATAGGTAGGCCGAATATGGATAACTATTTATAGAAGTGCAAACATTATCTAAAACCGGCTTCCGGGAAGAATGGAGGTATTATGGACTCGGCAGAAGCAAGTGAAAATTGCGTCCAAAAGGAAGAAGAGCTTTCTTTAAAGGATGAGCTGGCCAAAAAGACTAAAGATGTCGAAGATTATAAGAATGCGGCCATGTACCTGAAGGCTGATTTTGACAATTATAAAAAGCGTATCGCCCGGGAGCGAGAAGATTTCGTCAAGTCCGCCAACGAGTCCCTCATCATCGAGCTGCTCGACGTCTATGAGAACCTTGAAAGGGCCCTGGCGACAGCCCGAACGACCGACGATGCGATGGCTAAAGGGCTGGAGATGATATACGCCGGCCTGAAAGCCGTTCTTGAGAAGCACGGGCTAAAGCCGATCCGGACGATCGGGGAAAAATTCGACCCGTACCTGCACGAGGCCATGCTGCAGGAGATCGACGACGAAAAAGAGGATGGGACCATCCTTGAAGAGATCCAGCGTGGGTACACGCTAAACATGAAAGTCATTCGTTATGCTAAAGTGAAAGTCTCAAAAAGAGGTGAATGAGCTTGTCAAAGATCATAGGTATAGATTTAGGCACCAGTAATTCCGAGGCCGCGATACTTGAAGGCGGCAAACCGACAATAATACCGAGCGCCGAAGGCGCCAGACTGTTCCCGTCGTACGTGGCGTTCACGAAGACGGGAGAACGTCTCGTGGGAGAAGCTGCGCGGCGCCAGGCCGTGACGAACCCGGAAAAGACCATCCTGGCCATCAAGCGGAAAATGGGCACCGACTTTAAGGTGGACATCGACGGCAAGAAATATACGCCGCAGGAGATCTCGGCGATGATCCTCCAGAAGATCAAGGACGACGCCGAGGCCTATCTCGGCGAAAAGATCACGAAGGCCGTCATCACGGTCCCTGCCTACTTTAACGATAACCAGAGGCAGGCCACCAAGGATGCCGGTACCATCGCGGGCTTAGAGGTATTACGCGTCATCAACGAGCCGACGGCGGCCGCGCTCGCCTATGGCCTGGACAAGAAGGGCATCCAGAAGATCCTCGTGTTCGACCTGGGCGGCGGAACGTTGGACGTCACTATCATGGAGATGGGCGAGGGCGTCTTCGAGGTATTGTCCACGTCAGGCGATACTCAGCTCGGAGGCACCGACATGGACAACCGGATCATCGATTATATCGCCGGCACCTTCCAGAAGGAGCAGGGCATCGACCTCCGCAAGGATAAGATGGCCATGCAGCGTTTAAGGGATGCGGCCGAAAAGGCCAAGATCGAGCTGTCCAGCACCCTGCAGACTAATATTAACCTGCCGTTCATTACCGCCGACCAGAACGGCCCCAAACATCTGGACATGACGCTGACCCGGGGCAAGCTGGAAGAGCTGGTCCGGGACGTCGTGGACCGCTGCTATACGCCCATGAAGCAGGCCGTTGCCGACGCAAAGCTCGACGTGGACAAGATCGATCACATTATCCTGGTGGGCGGCCCGACCAGGATGCCCATAGTCCAGGAAATGGTCAGGAAATTTTTCGGCAAGGAGCCGGAACGCGGCATAGACCCGATGGAATGCGTCGCCATGGGAGCGGCCATCCAGGGCGGCGTGCTCGCCGGCGAGGTCAAGGATCTGCTGCTACTGGACGTTACGCCGTTATCGCTGGGCATCGAGACCTATGGCGGCGTGTTCACGAAGCTGATCGAGCGGAACACGACCATACCGACGAGGAAGAGCCAGGTGTTCTCGACCGCGGCGGACAACCAGACCTCCGTGGAGATCCACGTGCTCCAGGGCGAAAGGCCCATGGCGCTGGATAATACCACCCTGGGAAGGTTCCACCTGATCGGAATACCGCCCGCGCCGAGGGGCATACCCCAGATCGAGGTCACCTTCGATATCGACGCCAATGGCATCATGAACGTCAAGGCAAAGGACCTGGGAACCGGCAAGGAGCAGACAATAACCATTACGGCATCCACCAAGCTTTCCAAGGACCAGATCGAGAGAATGATGAAGGACGCCGAAAAATTCGCCGCCGAGGATGCCAAGAAGAAGGAAAAGGCTGAGGTAATTAACAATGCCGACATGATCCTCTATGCGGCCCAGAAGACCCTGACCGATGCCGGTGACAAGATCACCGCCGAGCAAAAAGAGAGCATCGGCAAGGGCATCGAAAGCCTGAAAGAGGCACAAAAGACAGAGGACCTGGCGAAGATCAAGGCCGAGACCGAGAGCCTGACCAAGACCGTCAACGAGGCTGCCACCATCATGTACCAGCAGGCTGCGCAGGCTTATCAGCAGCAACAGCAAGCCCAGCAGCAGGCCCAGCAGGGCGAGAAGGCACAGCCCAATGGCGGCAAGGACCCGAACGTGGTCGATGCCGAATTCGAAGTAAAGAACGACGAGAAGAAGAGCTAAAAGGGCGGGGGCTTTATGCCTCTCCCCATTTCTTTTTAAAAAATGGTGAAATAAGTGGCCGAAAAAAGGGACTATTATGAGGTACTGGGCGTTGAAAAGAACGCCTCCGTCGACGACATAAAAAAGTCGTACCGGAAGCTCGCCATGAAGTACCACCCGGACGTCAACAAGGAGCCGGGCTCGGAGGATAAGTTCAAGGAGATCTCCGAGGCGTACGCTATCTTATCGGACGAGCAGAAGCGCTCCAAATACGACCAGTTCGGCCATGCGGGAATGAACGGCTATACGGATGCCGATATATTCAACAACGCGAATTTTAACGATATTTTCCGGGACATGGGCTTCGGGAACTATGATAACCTGTTCGACATGTTCTTCGGCGGCAGGGGCGGGGGAAGAAGCTCCGGCCGGGGCTCGGACCTGCGCTATGACCTCGAAGTGGACTTTAAGGACGCCGCCTTCGGCGTCGATAAGGAGATCGTGTTCCCGAGAATGGACGCCTGCGAGACCTGTAACGGCTCCGGCGCGAAACCCGGTACTAAAGTAACTACCTGCAGCATGTGCGGAGGCACAGGCCAGGTCCGGCAGACATCTCAGAGCCTTTTCGGCCAGATGGTTAGGGTCGGCGCCTGCAACAAGTGTAAGGGCCGGGGCAAGACGTTCGACACACCGTGCCCCACGTGCCATGGCACCGGCAAGTCCCGCCACGTCCGTAAGATAAACGTCAAGATACCCGCCGGCGTCGAGGAAGGCATGCAATTAAGGGTCGGCGGAGAAGGCGAGGCGGGCATGAACGGGGCGTCTCCCGGAGATCTTTATGTGGTCGTCCACGTGAAATCCCACCCCTATTTTCAGCGCTATGGCGACGATATCCTGTGCGTCATGCCCATAACGGTAGCACAGGCGGCCCTGGGCGACGAGGTCGAGGTGGACACGCTCAACGGTAAGGCGAAGCTCAAGATACCCGCGGGCACGCAGACCGATACGACGTTCCGCCTGAGGGGCGAAGGCATCCAGAGCCTGAGGAACCGGGGCCGGGGTGACATGCACGTCAAAGTTATCGTCAAGGTGCCCCAGAAGCTCAGCGATAAACAGAGGAAACTGTACCTGGAGCTGGCGGCCGACGATAAAGAGAATGCGAAGAACAAGAATAAAAATATATTCGAGCGCATCGGAGATGCGTTCAAGTCATAAACTAAAGTCCCGTCTCTTCTAACTATTTTCCATTTCTTGGCCATGCCGGATAGCGATAAGTATAAATGTATAAACCGTATGATTAGTATTACAAGTATTACAAGTTATACATGATGGAGATATAGAATGGAACGATATGAACGTGTGATGCCCGTGGAAGGCGCTTCAGGCCTCGATAATCGATTTAGAAGCTTGATCCAAAACCCCGGAAGAATATTAAAAGGCCAGGTCAAGGAGGGCATGGCTGTCCTCGAGCTCGGATGCGGCCCCGGCTTCTTTACCCCTGAGATCGCCCGCCTGGTCGGTAAATCCGGTAAGGTAATTGCTGCAGATCTGCAGGAAGGCATGCTGGACATTGTGAGGAATAAGATCAAAGGAACAGATATCGAGAGCCGTATCATGCTGCATAAATGTGATGAGGACAAGATCGGCGTAACGGAAAAGGTCGATCTGGTCCTGGCTTTCTTTATGGTTCACGAGGTGCCCGATAAAAGAAAGACATTAAAAGAAATAAAGTCGATATTGAAGCCGGACGGCAGGCTATATATTATCGAGTTCAAGATGCACCCCCCGAAGAATAAGTTCGATGAAATGGTGGGGATGGCCCGTGATCTCGGGTTCGTAGAAATGGGTCGGCCGAAGTTCCTCGTAAGCAGGGCAATAATGTTAAAATAGGTGACAAAATGGGCCATAAGAAACACTTTGAAAACCATAAGAAAAAACATTTTTTCAGTAGTGTCAAAGTCGGCATAAAAGGCCAGATCGTGATACCGAATGAAGTCCGGACCATGTTCGACATTAAGCCGGGGGACACCCTCATTTTGGTGGCGGAGGAAGACCATGGTATAGGCATCGTCAAGGACTCGATGATGTATAATTTCACTCTAAATTTAATGGAAAAATTCGGAATGGCGAGTAAGCCGGAGAAAATGGACGATCCCGGGGATGAGCCGTCAACTTAAATTAGAAGTATCAATATAACAATGACTTAACCTAAACTAGATAAATCGAGGATCAGCATTATGCTATACAGAAAATTCGGCAAGACCGGCGTAGAAGTTTCGGCCCTCGGCTTTGGGGCCATGAGGCTACCGATCATCGGCGGAAAATTCGATCGTATCGATGAAAAGGCCACCGAGGCCATGCTAAAGTATGCCATCGAGAATGGCGTCAACTACGTCGATACGGCCTACGTCTATCACGGAGGCATGAGCGAAAAGGTCCTCGGGAAGATCCTGGGCAAGAACCTGAGGAAAAAGATCAACCTGGCGACCAAGCTGCCGACGTTTATCATAAATGAAAGAAAGGACATGGACCGGTACCTGAACGAGCAACTCGAGCGGTTAAAGACCGATCACATTGATTTTTATTTAATGCATGGCCTGGACAAGGACCGGTGGAATACCATGAAAGATCTGGGAATTTTGGAGTTCATAGACACCGCCCTGAAAGACGGCCGTATAAAGCATGCCGGTTTCTCCTATCATGATGAGCCGGAAAACTTCAAGGAAATCATTGATTCCTATGACTGGGACTTCTGCCAGATACAGCTCAACTACATGGATACCGAATACCAGGCGGGGCTCGAAGGGCTCAGATATGCGGCGAAAAAAGGCCTCGGCATATCCATCATGGAGCCCCTGAAGGGCGGCCAGCTGACGGGCACCATCCCTCCCGCCGTCGACAAGATATGGGCTAAGGCTACGATGAAGAGGACGCCCGTGGAATGGGGACTGAGATTCGTATGGGACTATCCGGAAGTCAATGTCGTTTTGAGCGGCATGTCCAACCTGGAGCAGGTAAAAGAAAACGTCAAGCTGGCGGATAGCGCCAAGCCCCGCTCGTTGACGAAAAAAGAAAAAGGCCTGTATGGGGAAGTAAAGGACGCCTACAAAAAGCTGGTCGCCGTGGACTGCAGCGACTGTAAGTACTGCATGCCATGCCCGTCGGGCGTCGACATACCGGGCAACTTCCGTATGCTCAATAACGCCGCGATGTTTGGTAGCGCGGAGACGATGAAAATGGTCTACAAGATGTATATGCCCGAAAATGAGCGAGCATCCAACTGCGCGAAGTGCGGCGAGTGCGAGGAGAAGTGCCCTCAGCATCTGCCTATTAAGGAAAAACTGGAAGAGGTAGCGAAGACACTCGGCTAAGGGCTGATCATTCTTTTTTTTAATATTTTAAATGCACCGTTGTTATGGTAAATGTGTGGTACGACAAGAGCTTTTTCGCGTGTTTAGGCGGATGTACGGCAGCCATCATTATCGGCTGGGGCTAACACAGGATACGCTCGCCTATTTTTACAAGCTTTGCCCCTTCGGAGAAGAAAAAGAAAGAGCGTAAATGGGATTTTTCGTGATTTACCCTAACCGGTACCATCGTTTACTCAACTAAAATAATTGGTTATAGCGGAAGAAATGAAATTTATCCGCTCCTACGGATAATAATATTATTGCCGGCCAAAGTCTTCCAAGTTCTATAGGAGGGTAGTATATGAGGACAAAATATTTTGGAACAATAGCGATCCTGGCAGTGGCCCTGGCAATCCTGGCACTTCCAGTGACGGCTAACCTCGTACCGACGACTTTTGGTTTCCCTGTGATCGTGCAGAACGGTTCGACCTCTGCATTCAACCAGGACACGGCAAATGCGACGGACTTTGAGAACATAGCTATAAACTTCCCGGCATACTTCGATGGTGTTCACCTTGGTGCATCAACCGCTAACTTAGGCGTTGGCGTTGGTGTTGATAATGGTGCCGGCGTTGGTACTGATGGTACCGGTGTCGGCGTGGGCAATGGTGACGGCCTTGGCGTAGGTGTTGGTGCGCAGGTTACTGCTAACGTGTTGCCGTTCGGCCCCGTGAACCTTGCGTTCCCGGACATCAGCCAGACCGTTGACCAGTCGCAGTCGGTCACGCACACGGACTTCGCCCAGACCAACGAGTACGCTGAATTCGCATATCCGTTCGTCGGAGTCGGCGGCGTATCGCTGCCTGGATTTGGCTTCGGGTTCTAAGGGATAAATTCTACGAGTCCAAAGGAATGAACTTGTAAAATACCCTGTCGTAAATAAAAAAAACGTTTATTTTTTTACAGGTACCAATTTATCGTATTTTTTATTCCTGCCGTTTCGTATCTTTTATGATGGTGTTCCTGGTCACAAGCAGGTTGTAGGCATCATATTCTTTGTTATATCGGGCCAGAACGTTGTATATTTCGACCACCTGCCCGTATTTTACCTTCATAAGGGTTTCATTGTTCGCTGAAATATGATATGCAGGTACGACGGCATAGACGGGCTTGTTTGAGGTACCGTCACATACTTTATAGACATGGTTCTTATTATCCCCAAGGTCGCCCGACATGACCGATGCCACCACGTTTATGCGCCTGTCCGTATGCGCCTTGAGCTTCGAGAACCTGGCGAACTTGGCATTCCGGGGCACCCTGTATTTTTCCCTGGTCAAACCATCCTTGCGCAGCACCACATACGAATATTTTATGTCCGTATTCATGAAACGGTACGACTCGTCGCCTGCGACCTTTTGCATGAGCCCGGTCGGCTTGATGTCGTCCTTCTCCTGGAATGTCCAGCACGATACGGGGCGGCATTGGGCGCACCAAATAAAGCTACAGGGGCTATACACGCCCAGGCCCTTGCCCATGAGCATGACCGCCAGCTTTCTCATCTCCATGGAATTCACCTTGTCGGCGGGCTCGATGATCACGATGCTGCCGTCCTTCGAGAGATTTTTCGACATGGCCATCACGGTTTCAGCCCTTCGCTCTATGCCTCCGGCAGTTTCGTTCAGCACGTTTGAGAAGACCATAAGATCTATGCCTTCGGGGATGCTGGTTTGTTTTATGTCCAGGAGGTCTGCCTTAATGGGCTTTTCGACCGTGATACCGGTACCTTCCGCATATTCATGGGCCAGTGCTATGAACGCCTCTATGTTCTCGTCATATTTTTCCAGGGAACGGACGTCCGCTTCGCCACGCTTTAGCCTTCTATAAAAGTCGACGATGGCGAGGGCCACGGTGCCCGGCCCGGTCCCCACGTCCAGCACCTTGATCCTGTCCTTCAACACGCCATCCGCGGCCAGCTCGTAGAAAATGTGCTCGAACTGGGCAAAATAGACGGGGAACTGGTATGCCAGGTATCCTAAAATGCTGTAGCCCGTATCATAGGATATCCTGCGCTTCTCGCCTTCCCTCCAGTATTCGGCTTTCTGGGCGATAATAGCCTTCCTTATCTTTTCAAGGACCGCGGGATCGTCCCATTCCTTTGCCGTTTTTTTCTCAATATAATCCTCGATGAGCTTTTCAAGCTTCGCCGGGACATGCGGCGACTGTAAAAAGGATTCCTGGGCTTTGCGCTCATCTTCGTTCAGGATCAGTGGCCCGGGGGGCGGCATCCGGATGACCTTATAGTCTCCGTCCACCGGCTCGAGCTTCAGGCCCATGTCAAACGCCAGGGGGCCGATGACCTCGTGCAACCTGACCGTAGTCACGTCCCCTTTGACGTAATTCCTTATTTCGGAGAGCATAAACTCCGGCTTCATTCTTGAGACATATTTTATGGCGGAGATTATCTCCCTGTCGGACATCGAGTGCTATAAGGCGAACGATACATAAAATATTTTGTATCAGGATATGCTAAAAAATCTCTATATTTTAATATGTAAACTATATAGGCAATATATTTAGCCAGGCTATATTAAACTGTATTTACATGAAGTCAGAGATAGAGAGTAACAGCAGTAAGGCGATGGGTAAATGGGAGCTCATCGACGAATATTCCTATATAGAGCCTCCCTACCTGGCCGCAAGGCTGGAGATAGAAGTCGACGATAACCCGACGCTGAGGCGGGTAAAGGACCGTGTGGATAAAAATACGGAGCTAATGGCTTTATGGACTTGCTCCAACGTGATCGCCGTCAACCGGCTGGGCTATTCCGACCATGGCATGAAGCATGTAGAGATCGTCGCGGGCCATGCCTTAAGGATACAAAAGCTCCTGCATGAGGCGGGTATCAAGCCCTCCTGTATGTGCGACTACGGGCTTTCGTATGACGATGCCGAAGTCATAACGTTCTTAGGTGCGTGCCTTCACGATATCGGCCATTCCATTCACCGGGATAACCATTCGCAGTACGGCATATGGCTGGCCATGCCGATTTTAAATAAGCTTCTCGAGGGCATTTACTCGCAGGAGACGCTGACCTATGTCACATCCGAAGTCTTGCACTGCATCGCCGTCCATCATAAAGATTCACGGCCGCTGACCATCGAGGCCGGCATCCTGAGGTTGAGCGATGCGCTGGACATGGCCCACGGAAGGACCCGGTTGTGGGACGAGTCCAGCAGCTATAGCAATATACATGCGATCTCTGCCAGGGCCATCGATTCAGTCGAGATCATTAAGGGAACGTCAAAGCCCATCACAATTAAGATCTCCATGTCCGGCTCCGCAGGCGTTTTCCAGATCGACGAGCTACTCAGGCCGAAGCTTAAGGGCTCGGGCATACAGGAATACGTACAGGTAGACGTGCATGTATCCAGTGAGAGTAGCCTGGTAAACGACTTTACTCTTTAATTTTTTTTCAACGGTATGTCCATGAGTTCAGGTCCATCTTTTCAGCATCTTCGCGATCCCCGGGTTCCGGCGGATGACCTCTTGCTTGAACGCCTCGGCCTCCTCGGATCGGCCTTCGAGTGCCATCAGTTGCTCGATCTGGTCGAAGGAGAATATCACGCCCTCCAGATAATCGTCGCTAAAGGAAACGCTGAGCGATGACTTGAAATATTCCAGGGCGAGCTTATTGTCATGCCCCGCCTTGAGGGCCAGGCCTATGTTGCCCAGATCGTTCGCAGCCCTCTTTTTATCGTGAGCCTCTTTATCCAGCTTGAGCGCCTGTTTATAGTAATCCATGGCACGATCATAGTTACGCATGCTCATATGGATGATACCGAGGTTGCCGTAGGCGATGGATTTGAGCTCTTTCGCCGTCTTATTGCTCATGAACCGGCTGGCGCTATCGACGCTTTCGAATGCCTTTATTGCCTCTTTCAGGTCGCCCAGTACCATGGCACAGGTGCCGATATCATTACAAACGCTCATGATGTCCAGGTCATCTTCCATGCCCGTGCCGGCCTTCTTGAAACAATCCAGGGCGTCGGTCACGTTGCCCATCTCGTAATGGATGATGCCCATGTAAAAAAGGGCTGTGGCACGCAACCGCCCGTCCCGGGTCACCGAGGAACAATTGTATAGCGCTTTTAGGGCCTCGTCGAAGTCCTTTTTATTCAGGTGAATGCAGCTGCCTAAGATATACGTATAAGCCCTTTTTTCCTCGTCCATGGCAAAGTTCAGGGCTCTCTCATTGTATGCAGCCGCTTCGGCCATCTTACCATACAGCAGATAATTCAATGCCAAGATCGCATGATATTCGTAAGATAACAGGTCGTTCTCGGGGCTCGGCTCGAATTTCGAGATGAACTTCAGGAGCTTCGGGGCGGGGAAAACGTTGAAGAGCAGAATGCCCAGGGCGGACAGCAGATCGCCCTTCGCCGTCTCTTTCACCGGGTAGAGCTGAAGCTCCGAGATGGCGAGGAGTATCGGCCTCGATTCGATGAATTTCTGCTGCCCGTCCATATTTTTATAATAGCCGGGATAGCCTGCCGCTTTATTCATGATCTCCAGGATGTTCTGGCAGTTCTCCCGGGCGATGGCCTTATCCTCATATTTTTTCAGGAGCGTTCCGATGTATCCGGAAAGCGCCGGATCTCCCTGTAGCGTATGGGCAAAGCTCAGCTCGCCCAGCCTCCTGCACGGCAGCTCCTTTAGCTCCATGAGGTAATCCTTAACTCCGGCGTATTCGAGGCTGACCTTTTCCTGTTTTAGGCCCAGGGCCGAGGCCATGCCCGCGAATGCCGCCTTGAATGAGCGAATGAACTGTTGAAAAACCACGTCAAACTCCTCGAAAGCCTTATCGTATGCCACTTCATCGGCATGCCATGGTACTGTGCTCGAAAGTCTCCCGAAAACGTCCCGGGAAAACGCTGTGCCACGGTCATTTTCGCATGAAAGCCTCTTGAGATCCGTCCCCGTGATGATCTTGACTAGGAGGTCTACGGTATCCTCGGGGTACTTTTTCCTGAAGTTCCCCGCCATGGACAACCGCAATAATTCCATTAGCCGCCCGTTGTCAGGATTGGACGATAGTTTTGCCACCATGCTGTCGTCTATCCCCAGCCCGAGATACGTTCCAAGCTCCTTTACGGCGTTCCAGTCGAACATCATCACTCACTTCACGGCGCATGAACATGCCAGGCTGCCCCCATATCTGTAAGGCTTCCGAGACTTCACGGATATTTTTGCCTATGGAATTTTATATATTATCCAAAATAATTGCGAATGAAGCAAGGCAAGGCGGAATAAGCCATAAAAAGATTAAAACTTGAGGTCCTGCAAGCTGGAGAAGTTGGCCGGCATGTGCGTCTGAAGGCTGCCTTTTTTCACGTAGATGTCGACGTCGCCAACGTCGGTCGGCACCATGGCCAGCCGGTAATTGCCGTTAGCGTCGGTCACTGTCGTGCTCCCTATCGCGTTTATGGGATCATTAGTGCCGCCATAGACCAGGGTAACGACCGCCCCTTCGACCGGGTCGCCCTTCTTGTCGGTCACCGTGCCGTTCTGGGTGATGAACCTGGTCATTTTTATCGTGAGCATGCCTTTATTGCCCAGCGCCGCAGCGGTCACGTTCACTAAGTACGGGTGCGTCGGTATTAGCTCGCCTGAGGCATACGAACGTATGTACGTCGAAGCCGTGCCCCACTGGTCGGTATAGACTACGCTCTTGTCCAGCCTGGCGAACCTTTCGTCGCTCAACGTAAAGTCCACCGGTATTCCCGCCTTTTTAATGGGCTGCCCGTTCTGGTAAACGTGTGCCGTTATGAGCACCGAGTCGTTTACTATGCATAGCGGATGCGACGCATAGAGGAAGCCTCTAGTCGCCGCCATTTTTATATCGGTATTCGTGTTGTCCGCAGCTGCGCTTACGCCGGCCATATTTTTTGTTAATAACATGTATGCGCCGAGGCAAGCGAAAAGTATCGTTATCCCTATGATGAGAAAGCCTATCGTTTTGATTAACCTGCTCATTGCATCCCCCATAATACTAAGAATTTACCGGGCTTAAAAGCTTATCCGATTTTAACGGATTCCGTATATTTTGTATTTTTATTGATCTTTGTCATATCGATCATGTTTTGTCAAAATTTTTTACCAGGAGACAATAACTTTATATAATAAAATATCGAATGTTTTGTTATGCTCAAGATCCCCAGGCTTGACGCTATCGTATATCGGACCGGCGGTAACAGCCCGTGTTACGTCTCCGAGCACGATTGCTCTTTCGCCAGGGATAAGGACTTTTATGGCTCGCTTTCCGGGCTTAAGTCACAGGTTTGTGCGGACATCTCTTCGGGAGTTTATCCGCCGGGCCAATTTAATTTTTTGCGGCCTTTCGTTACGTGCGTCGATGCCGTTTTGCCATTGCGCGATGGGGAACTAAAGCAGTCCTTTTTAGGCTGCTCCTACGAAGCTTCGGACGTTAAAGGCCGAAAAGGCTTCATATCCATGTGCCCGACTAATTATCTTTCGAATGAGGGCGATGATCTCCTGGGTTCGCTCACGTCCCTGGGCGAGATCATCGAGGCTCGTTACCTGGATGAATGTGTTCATGACCTGATGCGTGAATTGCCAAGGGCGCCCCTGATCACGACGTTCGGCCTGGACGACGGCGATGTTCGTCCTCCGGAGGTCGGCGCCATTATTCAACGAAATAAGGGCTCGTTCGAGGCTTTTTCGCCCGGGCTGCCTTTTAGCTCAAAGGCGTGTGACCCCTATGAAGCGCTGCAGGGGCTCGAAAGCGCCTTGTCGGAGCAGCCCGAAAGTGCTAATGGACATTTGCTCCATGCGGACCCTATTTTCGGCCCGATGGACGTGCAATTATGCCTTGAAGATTCCTTTTTTATGAAACGCTTTTTGATCTCCATCTCCCCATGTAAGAATGGTACGCGGTATTATCGCGCCTATGCACCACAGGCGGATGTTTCGGCGAGATCCTACAGCATCGAAGGTGCCATTCAAAGCATAAAAGAAGCCGTTATTTCAAAGTACCAGGGAGCCTCATCCACCGAAATCCAGGCGGCGCTCACGTCAAGGCCCATACTTACTACCGCACGCCTCAATTAATCACGATAGATGTTCTGATCGTTCGCATAGCTAACGGTTATGCTATTTAGAGCGTGACGTATAATGTTTTTATTTTATCCCGGGTTTGCTATGTGCGTACAATCCCATCGGTTTCCCAACACGAACCGCACAAAATTTTTTTTAGAGGGACACAAAAATACAAATTCCACCAGCATCACAGCTAAACCACAAACTGCACAAAGGCTCAATGCAAGCTCTCAAAAACACCAGGGGCACGGCTATTAATACACTAAAGAGTGCCGCGAAAAACCGAACGACACTAAAACGATATCCAAAAAGACCACGGCACCAGAGTTTCACGTTTCAGCCAGGTATCATTGTCATCCACTTAGTATCAGGTTAGCTTAAATTATGGTCCTTTTTGTTGTATCATTTTTGTGTACATTCGTTTTTTCGCGGCACTCTTTAGTGCATTAATAGCTGTGCCCCTGGTGCTTTTGTGAGCTTGAATAGAGCCTTAGTGCAATATTAGTGATTTAGCCGTGATGCTGGTGGATTTTGTAGTTTAGTGTCCCTCTAAAAAAGTTTTTGTGCGGTTCGTGTTGGGAAACCGGAGGAGTTGTACGCAAGGCTCAAACCGAACAAACACTAACATACTTGAGTTATTTGCCGCGCACGACGAGTACGGGACAGGGCGCATGGCGCACGATGTTCTCGGAAACGCTGCCCATGAGCATGCGCTCGATGCCGGTCTTCCCGAGGTTACCCACGATGATCATATCAAAGCCCTCGTCCTTAGCGATCTTCATGATATCATCAGCGGGGTATCCACGCACGGTGCGGGTGCTCAGGTTCACGCCAAGCTCCCCGGCCCTGGTCGCCACATAATCCAGGGCGTCCTTGCTTTCCTTGCCAAGCCTGAGGTTCTCCTCCTCATAGCCAGTGATGTCGTCGTGATGCTCCAGGGCGTAAAGCTCGAAATGCTTGAGGTTGAGGACGAATAAGGCTAAAACCTCGGCGTCCAGCTTTTTCGCCAGGCCGATACCGTAGTCGGCTGCCCTATTACTGAACTGCGAGCCATCGGTCGCTAACAATATCTTAAATGACATAAGCCACCAGGACTATGTAACAAGCTAAAACATTAAAAGGATATTCATGAGCCGCGCCAGGTCTTTGGCGTGAAGTACTTCTCCCGCCATCGGAGGGCGACATTCACCAGCATGATCATGACCGGAACTTCGATGAGCGGTCCGATGACAGCGGCGAAAGCCTGCCCCGAGTTTATGCCGAACACGCCCACTGCAACGGCGATCGCCAGCTCGAAGTTGTTACTGGCCGCCGTAAATGACAGCGTACACGACTGCTCATAGTTCACGTCCATGTATCTCGCAATGAAAAATGATACCACGAACATTACGATGAAATAAATGAGCAGCGGTATGGCAATGACCACCACGTCGAACGGTTGGGATACGATAAACTTGCCTTTCAGGGAGAACATCACGACGATGGTAAAGAGCAGGGCTAGCAAGGTAATAGGACTTATGGCCGGGATGAACCGGTCGTCGTACCATTCTTTCCCGAGCCGGGGGCGGAGAAGTACCCTGGTCAGCATGCCGGCGGCGAACGGTATACCCAGGTATATTAAAACCGATTTCGCGACCTCCCATATGGTTATGTTCACGACCATGCTCTGCATGCCCAGCCATGAAGGCAACAGGGTGATGAACACGTAAGCGTAGATCGAGTAGAACAGCACCTGGAAAATAGAGTTCAAGGCGACCAGTGCTGCCGCATACTCCGAGTCGCCGCACGCGAGCTTGTTCCAGACGATGACCATAGCGATGCAGCGGGCCAGGCCTATCAATATAAGTCCCGCAGCGTAATCGGGGTAATTCCTTAGTAGGAGTATCGCGAGTACGAACATCAAGATAGGCCCAACGACCCAGTTCTGTATCAGGGAAAGGGCCATGACCTTGACATTCCTGAAGACCTTGCCGATCTCTTCGTACTTGACCCTTGCGAGAGGCGGGTACATCATCACGATAAGTCCAATAGCAATAGGGATCGATGTCGTGCCTATCGACAGGCTATTAATGAAGTTGGCCAGAGCAGGATAAAAATATCCAAGACCCACTCCCAGCGCCATTGCAAGAAATATCCAAAATGTAAGATATTTATCCAGGAATGAAAGCCTCGATGTAGTTGTTTCAGCCATGTTATGAACACCTTATAAATGAAATTTTTTTTTCAATAGCCTCTTCTCAATATCGCTTCTAGCTCTTCGGCATGCGGCATTGAAGCCCTTATCTTTTTACAGGTGGCCTCGATATCATATTCAAGCCGGATTAATTCCTGTGATCTTTTATTCGTATCGAATACCATGCATGAGGCCCTCCAATCCCCGTCCCTGGGCTGCCCTACGCTTCCGGGATTCAGGACAGTCAATTTCGGCGTTTTCAATATGGCCGGCTTATGAGTATGTCCGACTATCAAATAATCGTCATTTAACCCGGCCGTATACTCTTCTAGCTTTTCAACGGGCGTATCCGGGTTTATATAATCGAAGAATGATGCGGGGCTTCCATGGGCGAGCATAAGCTTTATTTCATCAATTTCAAGCTCCAGCTTCAGGGGAAGGCTGCGTAAGAAGCTCTCTTCGTTCTTGCTTATTGTTGCCCATGTATATTCTCTCGTTGCCTCCGATAAGTGCTTATAGGTATATCCGCACCCGCAGTCGACGTGTAATGCTACAGCGTTATCGTGATTGCCCCTTACCGTCGGCACGTGGTTGCTGCGTATCCAGTCGATACATTCCAGGGGGTTCGGGCCGTAATCGACAAGGTCTCCCATACAGAAAATGCGGTCATATTTTACGCCTTCCAATACTGCGTGTAGCGCTTCCATGTTCGCATGGAGGTCGGAAATTAAGAGCAGCCTCATAAATAAACCTACTTAGATATTTTTTTCATCATCTC
>Ga0209039_10000481_pt1 | contig 38821 bp, 34 predicted proteins | sample BogFormECP12_OM1_FD_188238 | JGI IMG/M metagenome (GOLD analysis project Ga0209039, IMG submission 188238) | Bog forest soil microbial communities from Calvert Island, British Columbia, Canada - ECP12_OM1 (SPAdes) (version 2) | ecosystem: Environmental > Aquatic > Freshwater > Wetlands > Bog ...
TACCGGGCGGACGATTACCTGAAATGGCCGTGGCGGTTGGTGGAAGACGTCCTTCCTCTTTGCCAAGCTGCATTTGGAGGGGGCTATATCGAGGTAGCCCCACGGTTCCTGCCGATCGATAACATCCCTGCGTTCACATTGGCCAAGCGTCGTATTTACATGACAGCCACGTTGGCGGATGACGGCATTCTCGTCAGCCATTTCCAGGCTAACCCCGAGGAGATCGCGGATCCGATTCGTCCGAAAGGCGGAGGCGATATCCGCGGCGGTCGGTGCTTGGGACGCGCTCAAGATGGACCTGGCGCCAACACTGCGAGGACAAGAAGCTTCTCCTGCCCCGTGTTGCGAATGCCGTGCGGGATGCCCTCGGGCGCGACGAGCAGCTCGCCAGCGCGCATGGGGAGCTCGCGCCCTTCGAGCAAGAAGACGCCACTGCCTTCAAGAACCAGGTAGAGCTTATCGAGGCCAGCGTGCGCGTGGAGCGGGTGCTCCTGCCCGGGCAGGAAGCAGTTGAGACCCACCCGCATGCGCGGCGACACGAAGAGCGTCGCCTTTCCCATCTTCGCCCCATCGTAAACCGCATACGCGTGCGGAGCGACGGCGTTCGGATGTGAGGGCATTTGGGCCACTTCGCCCTCCTCAGTCGGACTTGCGGGACGCCAGGATGCGTCGGGCGAGCTCCGCAACGTCTCGGGTGCGCTCGCAGTCGAAGTCGTGCCAGTCTCCGTAGGGATCCAACAATACAGCGTGGAGTCCTGCTCCGCGCGCGCCGACCACATCGGCATGGTAGAGGTCGCCGACATGCACCGTGCGCTCGGGTCGGCTTTTTGCAAGCCGTAGCGCGTGCTCGAAGATCGCCCGGTCGGGCTTTTCCGAGCCGATGACATGCGAGTCGACGACGCTGTGCAAGAGATCCCTCAAGCCGGCGGCTGCGAGCTTGGCTTCAACCGTACCGTCGGAATTGCTGACCACGACGAGTCGTAATCCACGTTCCCGCAGCCGCGCAAGCGCTGGCGGGAGATCGGGTGGCACGTGCGACCAAAGCCGATCCTGGGCCTCCGGCGTGCGGATCGCGCGCAACAGCCGCGCCGCTGCGCTTGCGCGCTCAGCTTCGGCCAGCTCGCTGAAAGCCGGGAGTGCATCGAGGATCGAGCGGACGTAGGCAAGAAAAACCTGCTGACCTTCGGTCGAGCGGCCACGCGAAATGAGCTGCGAAAGCTTCGGGCGGGCAGCGGCTTCCGCACGCGCCAGGGTGGCCGGGGCACACGGGAAGCCCTCGCTGGCGAGGAGTCCACTTGCGAACACATAGTCCCAGCAGAGGATCGTGTTGCCGGCATCGAGGAAGACGGTGTCGATCTCGGCAAAGGGAATGGGGATAGAAGAGGTCATCCTGCTCGAAGCCTAGCCGAGGCAGCGCTTCGATGTACCCTCGCCGCCTCGCCGATGGCGGGCGCCTAGCCGCGTCGGAACAAGCGGCGTCGTGCGTGCGCCCCGCCGCCTCGGCGGCCGTCGGTGAGGATGCGCGAGTTCCGTAGCTTTCGAGCCCGCCGCAGCTTGCGGCGCCGCTGCCAGATCCAAAGATTCCAGAGCTTGCGCATCACTTCCCCGTCGACTGGCGACGCGGCTGCTTGCTCAGGTCCCGCTGAAGCCCAGTCTAAGACAAGAAAAGGCGCTCATGCGGCTGCGAACTCGAGAACGAGAGGGCACACGCCGCGTCACCCTATGCTGACGAGCGCCTTAGCTCGCGGCGCAAACGCGCGCGCTGAATGAGTCCAAATCGAGCAATCACCCAAACCGCTTCGAGAGCGTCGCGGAATCCGATCTTCTTGCCCTCGGCATAGGTGCGACCACGGTAGCGAACGGGGACCTCGTAGACGCGCAGCCCACGTGCGGCCACCTTGGCGGTGATCTCGGGCTCGAAGCCGAAGCGGTCCGACTCGATCACGATGCCCGACAGTGCTTGACGCGTGAAAACCTTGTACCCCACTTCCATGTCGGTGAGGTTCAGGTTCGTCAACATATTCGAGAGATGAGTCAGGATCGAATTTGCGATGGAATGCCAGTAGTACAAAACACGATGGGGGCCGCCGAGGAAGCGACTGCCGAAGACAACATCAGCGTCGCCGTCGAGGATCGGGCCCAAGAGCACCGCATAGTCCCGCGGGTCGTATTCGAGGTCGGCGTCTTGGACGAGCACAATGTCGCCCGTCGCTTGCGCGAAGCCGGTGCGCAGCGCAGCACCCTTGCCCTGGTTGCGGGGTTGGAAGACAGCGCGCACCAGCGGATCGCGCAGTTCCTGCAGCCACTCCCGCGTGCCGTCCGTCGAGCCGTCATCCACCACGATGAGTTCCGGTTCAACCTCGATGGCCGCGAGCGCCGGCCCTGCAAGCACTCCCCGTACGTTCTCGATCACGAGGGGAAGCGTCTCCGCCTCGTTGTACGCGGGGATTACGATGGAGAGCTTCACGACGTCACTCCGCCTCTCGATCCAAGTACCAGAGGCCGGTGGCGCGAGCAAGGTATGGGAGTGCGCGTCGGCCGGGGCGCGAGGCTCCGAGAGGCGCGGCGGGAATCGTGTGCCTTTTCTTTCGTGTGCGCCTTACCGGAACAGCGGTGCGGCGCGAGCCCGTGCGTATCTCGTCAGTCTCGTCTGATCTCTCGGGATCTACACCATGAGGTGAGAGAGCGGATCTGACAAGACGCCTCGCGGGCCTTCGACCGAGGCGCTGGTCCTCGCCGAGGCAGGTTCCGGGCGCCCGAAGTCGCGGCTCTTTCGGAGAGCGCACACGCAGATCAACGGGCCTGTGCGGCGTGGGAACAGATCCGGGCAAGGGCGTCTGCGCCCGCGCCGAATACCTTCGGGGCAGGAAGCAAGCTCAGCACAAGGTGTGCCGTCTTCTCTTCCGCCTCCGGAAAGAGATCGTAGAACCAGCCCGGCTGTACAAGCACGCCCGGCCCGTCGAGCAGCTCCGCGACGAGCGCGTCCTCATCCGGCGGGGGTCCACCCGGCATGCCCTGCACGCGAACGATCGCAGACCACCCGGCGTCGGCCGACAGAAGGGTCGTGCCCGGGTGTGCGGAGAGAGCGCGCTGCAAAATCGCCCGGTTCGTGCGCACGCGTTCCAAGATCTCGGCCTGCACCGGCGCGCGCCCAGCCAGCAGGCCAGGCAGGAGGAGTTGGCCAAGACCGTTCACCGTAAGATAGGTATCGGCGATGACTTCGAGTCGGGCGAGCGCCTCGTCCCGCAAGATCGCCGGGCCAGCGCTCACGATCCACGCGAGCTTGAGCTGGGGGAGCGCCAAGCTCTTCGACACGCCGGAAAGCACGAAGGTCAGCGGTGCACCCGGGGCGTCGGCTCCGGCCAGGAGACTGCCTGGCCATCCTCCGTGCGGAACGTCCAGCGCATAGTCGGCGAAGACCTCGTCCGAAACCAGCGCGAGCTCGCGGCGCGCACAAAGGCTCCGCAGCGCGGATAGGTCGGCCTCGCGCACGAACCCGCCGGTCGGATTGTTGGGATGCACGACCACGACTGCCCGAGTGCGCGCATCGCACGCTGCCTCGAGGTTCTCAATGTCAATCCGCCACTCCTGGGTGTCGGGTCGAAAGCGAAGCCTGTACGGCGCGGCCTCCAGGCCCTCGAGCTCCGCCAGGAAACCGAAGAGGGGATAGCTCGGAGCCGGGACGAGCACCCGGTCGCCCGGGTCTCCCACCAACCGAAATAGATGTGCGTAGGCTTCGCTTGTCCCTGCTGTCAGGACCACGTGCTCACCGGCAGGCGCTCCTCCCCGAGCCACGTGGTAGTCTGCAATCGCGCGACGGGCCAGGGGATCGCCCTTGGCATCGGGCAGGTAGCGCTCTGCACGCGGGTCGCTCGCGAGCCGTTCGAGAGCCTCTCGGAGCAAGCGCGCGGGTAGGGAGAAGTCGCAGCGGGTGGGGTTCGACTCGGTGAGGTCGAGGGTCGGCAGGCGGGCTGCGCGACGCGCTTCGAGCCTGCGCGAAAGATCGTTCTGCGAGAGATTCCACGAAGCCCGCCGCGCGAACACGGAGGCATGGTAGGGCAATGGCCAAGACGCTTACCGACTTCGTAAGCGCAGCGCGCTCGAAGATTCGCGAGATCACAGCCGAGGAGGCGCGAGCGATCCTGGACGCGCCTGGGCAAGGGGGTTGGCATTTCGTAGACGTGCGCGAACCGGACGAGTTCGCTGCGGGCCGCATTCCGGGAGCGCGCCTTTACCCGAGGGGCTTCCTCGAAGTCCGAGCCGACCTTGAACATCCCAAGCGGGATGAGTGGCTTAGAGACCGGACCCGGCCCCTCGTTCTCTACTGCGGGGGTGGTCAACGCAGCGCACTCGCGGCCGAGACGCTGCAGCAGATGGGCTTTGAACGGGTGGTCTCCCTGGCAGAGGGGTGGGCGGGTTGGTCTCGCCGGGGCTACCCGGTCGAGACTTGAGTGCAGCCGGTGTCGGAGAGGGGTACAGGCTTCCTCTCCGCTCATGGCCTGCGGCATCGTCCGCCCCAGGCACCCCTTCGAAGGGTGGCGGCGACTTGGGCGCCTTCAAGCTTATCCGGCTTGCCGTGTAGTTTCACGCACGAATCGCAGCGCGGCAGCGGCCACAAGGTCCGGGCGCTCCATCACCACGAGGTGGCCCGCCGCTACGTCCTCGACGCGCCCCTGTCGCATCGCCGCCGCGACCGACTCGTAGAAGGCGCGAGGGAAGTCGCCGTCGCGAGCCCAGAGCAGGAGGGCCGGCGCCGTCAGGCTCCCGGCTGCCGCCAGGGGGTCGAGTGTCCCACCTTGCTCAAAGACCGCGGCCTCGACCTCACCGGGGCACTTGAGTTCGACTTGGCCGTCCGGTCGGTCGCGGAGCCCCTCGGCCACGTAGAGGTCCAGCACGCGCGGATCCCAGTTCGCAAAGAACTTGCGCCCTGCCCAAGCGCGACGCGCTTCCTGTCGTGAAGCTCGTACTCGCTGGCGATCACGTGCCGCCCCCGCGAGGCGGTCGCGATGCTCGGAGGGCTCCGGCGGAAGAGCCGCTCGCCCTCGCGGCACCAGCACAGGGTCCACGAGCACGATGCGCTCGAAGAGTTCCGGTCGCCGTGCTGCAGCAGAGAGCGTCGCGGTTCCCCCGAACGAGTGGCCCATGCCGAGCGCCACTCGCCCCTCGACCTGCTCCCCGGCCAGGAGTTCGGCCACCCGAACGAGATCGTCGACGAAACACTCCCAGCGATAGGCCTCCCGCTCCTGCGGCTTTGAGGAATCCCCGTGGCCGCGCGCGTCGAGGGCCACCACGCGGAAGAAGGGGCGAAGCGCCTGCGCAACGACTCCCCAAACCCCGGCGCAAAAACCGTTGGCGTGATGGAGGAGCGCGAGGGGCCGAGACCCACCCCAATCGAGGATGGCGATCTCGATCCCCGGCCCCACATGGAGTCGTCGGCGATTCACGCCGGCGAGGAGGTCCGTGCTACGTGTGGCGGGGAAGGGCATGGGATGGAGAGGACTCCGACGAGAGCGTCTGGCGGCGGGAAACAAGCACGTCCCGCGCTCAAGCGCTAGCCGCTTCCTCCGCCGCCAGAGAGAGTCAGCGAAGAGGGTAGGAGGACACTGCGTCTGAGCCGCCCGGGCGGGACGCGCCAAGCGTGCCCGGCTTGCCGCGGGAATGACCGCTACGTTTTGCGTTTCTTTGGCGCGCGTACGCCCAGAGGAGAGATCGCAGCCGCTGCGGCTTGTGAGTTAGTAATGCCTGGAAATCTGCCGTTTTCATTGCTCGACGATGCACTCCGCGCGCGCCTTCGCTCCAACCTCGCAGCGTTTGACCGCCAGGCAGCGGCGGCGGAGGGACTGCACGCGGCGGCTGTCGCGATCGTGCTCGTCCCGGACGAGGCAGGTCGCGCGGCCTTCCTCCTCACGCGTCGCGCCCCACGCCTGCGCTCCCACGGCGGACAGTGGGCACTCCCCGGCGGCCGTCTCGACAAGGGTGAGAGCCAAGAAGCCGCGGCCCTGCGCGAGCTGCGAGAAGAGTTGGGGCTCGCGCTCGAACCCACCAGTGTGCTCGGCCTCCTCGATGACTACCCGACCCGCTCCGGCTTCGTGATTACGCCGGTGGTCCTCTGGGGCGAAGGCGCGGGCGAGCCGTGCCCCAATCCCCGGGAGGTCGCATCGGTACACCGGATCCCCGTCGCGGAGCTCGCTCGTGCGGATGTCCCTCGGTTCCGTTCGATTCCCGAGAGTGACCGGCCCGTGATTTCGATCCCACTCCTTGGCACGCAGATCCACGCTCCGACCGCAGCGCTCCTCTATCAGCTCGTCGAAGTGGCCTTCCGGGGGCGGGACACTCGGGTCGCGCACTTCGAACAGCCCGTCTTCGCGTGGCGCTGAAACGGATCGCAAGCCGTGGTGGATCAACACATCCTGCTGTTGCGGTGGGGGAGGGTGGACGGTGTCGGCGGCGAATCGCGCGCAGAAGAGAGCCTACTGCTACTCCTCTCCGTCGTCGTCGTCATCGTCGTCATCGCTGCTGTCGTCCTTCTCCCCGGACGACGACCCCTGCGCAGTGTCCGCTGCGGCGAGACTCGTGCCTGGCGATCCGGCAGCCGGCTTGGCGTGAACGGTCTCGGCGGACCCCGTCTGCGAGAGGGTCGCGGCGAACAGCACGAGCACGATGCGCAGCAGCGCAAACAGAGACTCTTGGAGTCGAACCATGCGGTGGACCTCCGATGAGTGATGCATCCCGACGCGATGCGTCGCGTCGCGTCCAAGACTCGGTCCTCCCAGGCACTTGACTCGTCCCCCACGCAGTCGGGACTGCGGCCCCAGTCTACGCCGCCGGGCGCATGAGCGCCGGCGCAAGCGAAACGACGAAAACGCGCTCGTGTCGTAGGACGCCGTTCGCCGGGCAAATCTTCATGCACACTTTATCCCCAATACGCCCCGCAAAGCGATCGCGGCTCTGTCGCCAGCGCACCGCGGGTGCGCTTCTTCCCGCAAGCCATGGCTCGCCGGGAGCGCGATGTGCTCTACCCCGCGCGCGCGGTGGCACGCTTCAGCCCGCAGATGCTGGCTTGCGCGAGAGGGGGCCGTATTTCGCCCAGCCCTGCCCTGCGCTCCGGGTGGCGGGTGCCCACTCCGCGCCGCATTCCGCCGCCGCGACCCGGAGGGGACGGCGAGCGTCCACGAAGAAAGGACGAGTCTGAAGAGCGCCCTATCCGGCGGTCCGCTCGAGCCGCTCTTTCAGGGCGGCAGAGCAAATGATCGTGGGCACGCTCCGCCTGACGACGCACCGGCCATGCAAGCAGGCCGGGGCAGTCGATGGCGACGCCCTCGGCCACCCGCGTACCCCCCGCCTCATGACAGAGCCGGTAGTGGGAACGCAGAACGAGACGAGGCCAACTCCACACCATGATCTCGATGGCTTCATCGTCGCTCACGAGTGTGAGCAACCCCTCAATCCGATTGCGAAAGGGCAGGAAGCCCGCGAGGCGAAGCTTCTCCACGGTTTCAAAGCGGCGCGTCGGACGGCCCTCGGGATCGCTGCCCCGCCCCGTCTCGCGAAGCTCGACGAGCAGAGGCTGGAGCCCGACAAAGTTGCGCGGCTCCGAGAGGTGCGCGAATACCGCTGCGGGCGGTGCGCAGATCCAGATGCTCTTCTCAAAGCTGAGCTTCACGGGAGCGGAAGAGTATCCTGGAGCACGTCTTCTGGAAGGAGCAGCATCGTGAACCCTCCCCATCGCCTCGCCTTCGACGGCGCCGTCGATGCCGACGGCCACATCCTTGAGCCGCCCGATCTGTGGGAGCGCTATCTCGAGCCGCGCTGGCGTGACCGCGCGCTCCGCATCCGGATCGACGACGACGGGCTTGAGTACCTCGAGATCGGCGGCAAGGCTTCGCGCATGTCGAACCGGGGCTTCCCGGGAACACTCGGACGGATGGGCGAGACCCGCGTCGAAGAGCTGCGCCCGACCCCGGAGCGGACCTATCTCTCCGGCGCCCCTTTCGGATCGATGGACGCTCGCGAGCGGCTGCGGCTGCTCGACGCGGAGCATCTCGATGCCGCGATCCTCTATCCCACCCTCGGCATTCTCTGGGAGGCGGAGCTCGAAGACGTCGAGCTCTCGCAGGCGTATTGCCGGGCCTACAACCGCTGGATCGCCGACTTTTGTAGCGATTCCGGCGGCCGCCTCGTGCCGATCGCTCATTTGTCGCTGGGCGATCCCGCCGCCGCTGCTCGGGAGCTCGAACGCGCGGTGGACAACGGCTGCCGCGGCGGTTTTGTTGTCCCCTTCACGATCGCGCGCAAGGCGCATGGTCACCCCGACCACGACGCGGTCTTTGCCGCCGCGCAGGATCTTGGCGTGCCTCTTGCCCTCCACCCGAGCTTCGAGCCCATCGCGATCGTGTCGCGGCGCTTTGTCGAAACGCGAAAGCTCAGACTCTTGAACAGCGTGATCGCCAGCGATGGCGTGAGGCACGCATTCACCACGCTCTTCGATCACGGAGTGTTCGACCGTTTTCCCCGGCTCAAGATCGCTGTCCTGGAGTCTGGCGCCGGTTGGATCGGCTACTGGCTCGACCGTCTCGACGCAGTGTATGAGGCCACCTTTATCGGAGGTCGGGTCCCCCTGCGCGAGAAGCCGAGTTTCTACTTCCGGCGCCAGTGCTGGATCTCCTGCGACCCGGACGAACGCACCATCCCCGCACTGATGGAACTCGTGGGGGCGGACCGATTCGTCTGGGCGTCGGACTACCCGCACCCCGACCACACGGGCGACTACCTGAAGAGACTGGAAGAGCTGGCGACGCGACTCGCGGAACCCGCGCGCGAGCGGCTGCTCGGAGCAAACGTGCGCGAGGCCTACGGGCTCGACATTTAAGAGGGTTCCGAGAAGAATCCGCGGGAAGCCAGCGCCATTCGCGGCTGTGCTCCGCTGAATCGCCGTTTGCCTTCGCCCAGAATCCGCGTAGAGCCAAGCCCCAAGCGCGCTGCCTCTACTCGAGACGAATCCCTACGGAGCGGGAGGTGTCCGCCAGCAATCCGATCCAGCAGTCCCGCAGGCCGTATCGTTGAGCGAGGAGCCGCCGCACGATCGCGTGTTCCTCCGGACCTGGCAAAGGCACGGCATGCCTGCGCTCCGGGGTGCCGCCCCGAACCACCTCGACCTCCGGCCGTACCAGGAGGTCCTGGTACCACCTCCTCTCGGGGTTCGCAGCCTCGATCCACAGCACGCCGGATTCGTCCGAGGCGATCCACACACGGGTTTCGTGGACGGCTCCACGGGCGTCCCGGGTCCGGAGGACCACCACCTCCCCGGACTCGAGGGCCCACCACGTGACGGCACCGAAGAGCAGCACGGCGCCCGTCGCGATCGCGATCCAGCCACGGGTCCGCATCTCGTGCATTCTCCCCACGGGTCCGCCTTACAATGGCATGGCGGACCGATGGAGGCTCCTCGGCATGGATGCGGCGCGACGCTGGCTCGAGAAGTCACCCTATGCCCAAACCCTCGGAGTGCAGGTGGAAGAGCTCACCGCTTCCGCGGCACGGCTTTTCTTGCCCTACCGAGATGACAACACGAATCCCGGCCGTGCCTTGCATGGTGGGGTCGCAGCCTCCCTCGTTGCCTTCGGTGCCCAGAGTTTGGCGCGGGCGGCGCTGGGCGAGGCATCGGGGCCATGGCACACCTGCGCAGTGCAGGTGTCATACCTCGCAGCGGCGATCGGGGAGCCGGTGGCCGTACGAGCGACGCTGCTGCGCAAAGGAAAGGAGCTCTGCTTCATCGAGGTGGAGCTGGAAACGCCGGACGGAAAGCAGATCGCTCACGGCACGGCCACGGTGCGTGGTCGTTTCGGGGCGCCCGAGCCAAACGTTCCGCCGGTGATCGGAGAGGACGCCCCTGGCGATCCGGGTCCCATGGGACCCCATATTGCGCGCACGCCCTTCATGGGCCGACTGGGCATCCATGTCGAGCACATGCGCAACGCGCAGTCGCGCATCCTGCTTCCCCTCGCCGAACACAACACAGACGAAGGTCGCGGTGTGCACGAAGGCGCCGTGCTCGCGCTGCTCGATACGACCGGCGCAATGGCCGCCTGGGCGCTCACGGGGCCGGGTCGCTTCAAGGCCTCCACCCCCTCGATGCAGGCCCAGATTCTCGTACCGCCCCCCCGCGCAGATCTCGTGGCGTACGGCAACGTCGTGCACCGCGACCGAGAGCTATTCCTGTGTGACGTTGAGGTCGGGAGCGTTCCCGAGCGGCGGCTCGTCGCGCGAGGGACAGTGGTCTACCGGATCGTCGGAGCCGACGGGTCGGGCTCCTAGTGGCCGCACCGAAGCTCGAGGCGGCGCTGCGAGAGGAGCGCTTGTCTTCCCTCGCGCAGCTGCAAGACAGCGAAGAGCGGCTCCCGTGAATCGTGAAACCCTCCGGTGGTTGTCGCAGGCACGGCCGTCTGGGCCTGATACCCTCGAGCGGGTTCAATAGGACGCTCCGCACCGGGGGAGAGCCATCGACTTCGAGCTCCCGCACGAGCTCGCCTTGGTTCAGGAGACCGCGCGCGCTTTCGCGCACGATCACCTGCGCCCACGCGATCGCGAGTTCGAGAGCGCCCGCGGGGTGGCCCCCCATGTGCACCATCTGTACCGCGATCTCGGGCTCGCCGGTCTGGAGCTGCCCGAAGCGCTCGGCGGCGCGGACCTCGGCGCATTTGCCCGCACCCTTGTGAATGAGGAGCTCGCGGCCGCCGATGCCGGGGCAGCCCTGGCCCTCGACCCGCTCGGTCCAGCGCTCTACCCGCTGATCGCCTTCGGGGGCGACGATGCACTGCGCGCCCACGCTGTCCCTCTGCTCGAGCGCGCGGGTGCCCGCGCCGTCCTCGCCCTCGACCTCTTGCCCCGCCTCGAGACGCTCGGCGGCCGCGCACGCGGAATCCTGCCCTGGGTACCGGCGGACCGCGTGGATCTGCTCGTCGTGCTCGAGCGCGAGCGCGCGTACGTCGTAAGCGATGGTCTGCACTTGACGCAGCTTCGCGGCGCTGCCCTGCGCGCCGCGGGCGCCTCGGAGCTGCGTGTCGATGGCGTCGCTCGCCCCGCAGATTGGGTGAGCACGCCGCGTGCACGCTGGGCCCTCGCTCACGCGCGACTTTACGTGGCTTCCCTCCTTGTCGGAGTGATGCGAGCTGCCGCCGAATTCTCGCGCGCCTATGCCATGGAGCGAGTCGCCTTCGGCCGCCCGATCGCGCACCACCAAGCCCTCGCCTTCCTGATCTCCGACATGGCCAGCGCCGTGGACGGCGCGCGCCTGCTCGTGCAGGAGGCCGCCTGGCGTCTCGACCGGGCGGCGGACTTGGCCGCTGAACCGGACATCGACGGCGGGGCCGAGGCCTGCGCCACGGCGTTTCTCGAAGCTGCCGAGGCTGCCCTCTTCGTAACGCCCAATGGTGTCCAAATCTTGGGCGGACACGGCTTCATGCAGGACTATCCCGTCGAGAAGTGGATGCGCGAGGCACGCGCGCTCTCGCTCCTCTTGGGCGGGGTGGATGCGGCTCGCGAAGACGCGGGGCGGGCGCTCCTCAGCGATGCAGAGCCCCTGGCACTCGACCCCGCCTCGCGCTCCGCGGCCGGAGCCCCCTGATGGACTTTGTCCTCGACGACACCACGCGCGAGCGCTTGCGTCAGATTCGCGACCTCGGAAGGACGTACATGCGGCCCCTTGGCCTCGAGGCGGACCGCCTCGGCCGCCCGACGCCACCCGAGGACCCGTTCTTCAAGCTTCTCGTCCAGCTCGGTCTCGGACGCACCCGCTGGTCCGGGGAACCGGGCGTCGAGCCTGCTGCGGCGCGCGCGCACGGCGGAGGCGGGGCGCGGTCCGTAGTCGTCTTGGCCGAGGAGATGTCGTACTGGGACCGTGGGGTTGCGGTCTCGTTCCCTGGACCCGGGCTCGGGGAGCCGCCCGTCCTCAGCATGGGCACACCGGAGCAGCAGCAGCGCTTCCTCGAGCCATTCCGCAAGCCAGATCGGCCGCGCTGGGCCGCTTTCGCGATGACCGAGCCCGGCGCGGGTTCCGACGTCGCTGGTATTCGGACCAGCGCCCGGCGTGAGGGCGACTGCTACGTCCTCAACGGGGCGAAGTCCTTCGCCGCGAACGCAAGCCGCGCCGACTGGATCGTGGTGTTCGCGACCGTCGACCCAAGCCTTGGCCGAGAGGGACACCGTGCGTTCGTGGTCGAGCGCGGTACGCCCGGCCTCGGCGACTTTCAAGTCGAGCACAAAATGGGCCTCAAGGCCTACGAGTCGACCTCTTTCACCCTGAAGAACTGCCGCGTTCCGGCGGCCAACCTGCTCGGTGACGAGGAGCACTATGCGCGCCGTGCGGGGTTCAAGGGCGCGATGCAGAGCTTCAATGCCACGCGGCCCACGATCGCAGCCATGGCGGTCGGAATGGGTCGCGCGGCGCTCGACGAGACTCTGGCCTTTGCCCGCGAGCACGGGCTGCTCCGCGAGTCGCGTGCACGCGATCGCCTGGAGCGCATCCGTCGCCGACTCCGCGCGGCGCGGTTGCTGTGTTGGCGTGCGGCGTGGCTCGCCGACCTTCGACGGCCCAACATGCTGGAGGCATCGATGGCGAAGGCCGTGGCGCCTGCGGTGGCACTCGAGGCGGCGATCTTCGGGATGGACCTCTTGGGGGAGGTGGGCGGTCGCGGCGATCACCTTGTCGAGAAGCTCTTCCGCGACGTGAAGGCGATGGACATTGTCGAAGGGACCGGTCAGATCCAGCGCATCGTGATGGCGCGCCAGCTCGTCCACCTGCCCCGCGACGGTGCCACATAGGCGCGGCAAGCCGCCGCCTGATCCGGTGGCTCACCACGCAGCCCTCGTGCTTCGCTCTCACGCGGTCGCGTCGGCCAACGAGTCGTAGACCGCTTTCACGGTCAGTAGGACCCGGAACCCACCCTGGAGTTCGTTCTGCATTCGGTTCAGCACGATCGCGAAGCTGAGCTTCGCGTCCGGGTCCGCAAAGGCCAACGCTCCACCGTAGCCGGCGTGGCCAAAGGAGTTTGGATTGGGACCCGTGGCGGAGTACTCGCCGCCCTTGTGAAAGCCGAGCGCCCAGCGCAGCGGTACGCCCAGTACGATATCCCTGCGACCTTCAGGGACCTGCAGCGCGGTTGCTTGGGCAAGCGTGGCGGGAGAGAGCATCCGTACACCGTCGAGCGTCCCTCCTGCAGCCAAGCAGGCATACAAGCGCGCGAGCCCCCGCGCGGTCGCGATACCCCCAGACGCCGGGTACTCCGCCGAACGAGCGGCCGGTGTGTTCATGAAATCGACGAGGTCGCCCTCTGGCCGCAGAATCGTTCGGGCCGCGATGCTCGTGGGATCGCGCAGGTCTTCATTCGGGCCCTCCGTCGGGCGGTGCCCGGGCGGCGGCGCCTCGAGCGGCGCGACTTTGGCGTGAAGAGCTTCGGGAAGGCCAATGTCGACACCTTCCAGACCGAGCGGCTCGGCGACCTCTTCCCTCAGGAACGCACCCACGCGCTGGCCGGACACCCGGCGGATCAGCTCACCCACGAGCCAGCCGTAGTTGATGGCGTGATAGCCGTTGACGGTCCCGGGCTCCCATTCGGGGAGCAAGCCCTCCATCTCATGCACCATGAAATCCCAGTCCAAGGTCTGCTCGAAGCGCGTGACGCCCTCGGGACACACGGGGATGCCGCCCTGATGCGAGAGGACATGTCGCACCGTCACGCGCTCCTTGGACGTCCCGTCACCTTTGCGCGCGAAAGTGGGCCAATGGCGAACGACCGGGTCGTCGAGCGCAATCTTGCCTCGCTCGACGAGCAGGTGCAGACATGTGGCGGTGACTCCTTTGGTGGTGGAGAACACCGTGGCGCGGGTGTCGCGCTCCCAAGGGCGGCCCCGTTCCGCCTCGCCGCCCCACGCATCCACCACCGGCTCCCCGTCCTGGTAGATGCAGACGGCGACGCCAAGGTGACGGCCCTCCGCCAGCTGCTGGTCCAGCAGATCGCGCAGGCGAGCGAAGCGCCGGTGAATTTCTCCTTGCACGCGCTTCTACCTCCTACACCCAGCTTACCAAGCAGGTCTTCGGTAGGCTCTCTCGACGTGCAGCCCGAGCCCAGCGAAAAGGCACGCGCATCCCCCGCCCTGCGCGTGCTCGTGATCGATGACGACAAGAATATCCGTGTGACCCTAGGCGTCTGCCTCGAGGGGATGGGCTGCGAGGCACGTAGCGTGGCCAATGCGGAGGCGGCCCTTGCCGCGCTGGCCGGCACGCCTTTCGATCTCGCGTTCCTGGACCTCCGGCTCGGCTCGGCGAACGGGCTTGATCTCTTGCCACTGCTTCTGGCCGAGAGCCCAGGGCTCATGATTGTGGTCGTCACGGCGTACGCCACCGTCGACACGGCAGTGCAAGCGGTGAAGCGCGGGGCCGCCGACTATTTGCCCAAACCCTTCACTCCGGAGCAGATCCGGCACGTGGTCGAGAAAGTCGCAACGGTGCGCGGCACGCGGCGGCGCCTGCTCGAGCTCGAGCAAGAGCTGCGAGAGAGCGTTCCGGAAATCGACGTCGACACCGCATCCCCCGCCCTGCGCAGCGTTCTCGAGACGATCGCCCGGGCCGCGCCCTCGGACGCCCCCGTCTTGCTTCGCGGCGAGAGCGGAACCGGCAAAGGCGTCCTTGCGCGTGTCCTCCACGCGCAGAGCCCGCGGCGCGGCCGTCCGTTCGTGGTCGTGAGCTGTCCCACGCTGAGCGCCGAACTCCTCGCGAGCGAGCTGTTCGGCCACGCCCGGGGCGCCTTCACCGGTGCCGTCCGCGATCGGGCGGGACGCGTCGAGCTGGCCGAGGGCGGAACGCTGTTCCTCGACGAGATCGCGGAGATCCCGCCGCAGGTTCAGGCGCAGCTTCTCCGGTTCATCCAGGAAAAGGAGTTCGAACGCGTCGGCGAAAGCCGGACGCGCCGAGCCGACGTGCGCATCGTCGCGGCCACGAACCGCGATCTTGCGACGGAGGTCGCGGCCGGCCGCTTCCGCGAGGATCTCTTCTACCGCTTGGCCGTGGTCGAGGTGCACGTGCCTGCGCTGCGCGAGCGCCCTGAGGACATTCTTCACTTGGCGCGAGGCTTTGTATCCTTCTTTTGCCGTGCAGCCCGCAGGCGCGAGCAGGTCCTCTCGGCGGCCTCCGAACGAGCCCTGGTGGCTTACCACTGGCCGGGAAACGTGCGTGAGCTGCGAAACGCGATGGAGCGCTGCAGCATTCTTTGGCCAGCCGACATGATCGAGCCCGAAGCGCTTCCTGCGTTGTCAGAAACCACCACTGCGCGGGGACCGTGCCTTGGCGGCGAGAGTTCGCTCGAGGAGATCGAGCGGGAGCACATCCGCCGCGTGCTCGCGCGTGCCGCGACGCTCGAGGAGGCCGCGCGGATCCTCGGCATCGACGATTCGACGCTCTGGCGCAAGCGAAAGCGCTTCAGTCTCTAGGGCCGTTCAACAAGGGTGGCGCGGACCAGGCGTGCGATTCCCACGAAAGGAATCGGGGGCCCGGGTCCCAGTGCGGAGCGGGTGCGCTACGGAGTCCCTTCGCTCCCACGCCGCGTGCGATCTCACCTTCGGGCCGTGCATCGGCGACGCGGACCCTTACACCGAAACGCCGCTCGGGTCCGTGCTGGGTTCCGGTGGGGATGGACGTTCCGTCGGTGGCTCGGCGGGCGGAGCGGGCGTGGGCTCCCCCTCGCCTGCCCCCTCCCTTGCGGGAGGCGCTCCTGACCCGGCTGCCGCCCCGCCCACCTCCACGAGGACGAGATCCCCATCCTCGAGCGGCCGAAAGTCGACGCTCTGGGCAACTACCGGCGGAGCACCTCGCCCCGCGAAGGCGCCCGGCTGCGCGGCAAGCCGGGCATAAAGGCCATGCGGGAGTACGACCCAGCTTGGTGTTGAAGCCGCCGACCGGCGCTCGAGCTCGTCGACGTCGACCCACCGGTCGTTGCGGTGCAGCAGAAAAGGTACCTCCCAGCTGCGTACCTCACACAACACAACGCGATCCGCCCCACCCGCGTGGTCTGCCACCTCCGCGGCGAATCGGCGCGCCGCCGGGCCGCGTGCCGCCACGGCGGGCGGCGCCAGAACCTGTGCGTACGCGAGACACGCGAGAGCCTGCGCCCCAAGAGCGGCGACAAGCCGCGCGCGCGGCGTGGCATTGCGCTGGAACACATGCCAGAGCGGCACTGCGGCGACGAGAAGCACGGCGAACGCCCAAAGGGGGGGGCGACTGAAGGTCTGCAAGCCGCAGGTTCGCAGGATGTGCGTCCATGCGAGCGGCAGCGTCACGAGTTGCATCCATGCGAGCGGCAGCGCGACGAGTGCGAAAGCGCTCGCGGCGAACGCCCACAAGCGGGCGCCGCCGTCGAGAAGTCGCACAAGGATCGGTCGCGCATTTCCTTTGAGCCAGCCCGCAAGCACCGAGCCCGCGAGCAGCGCTCCCGGGACGTACATCGCGAAGACGTGGTCCGGACGCTTGCTCGGGGGAAAGAGATAGACGAAGAGGCCTCCTACGATCCATGCCACCAAGAGAAACGCGGGATCGGAAGGCCGCCCGTGGCGCCGGAACGCCTCTGGCAAAAGAAGAGACCAAGGCAAGAACCTAAGGAAATAGAAGGCGACGAGGAACCAGAACGGCCGATAGCCCGCTGTCGCATGTGTGCCGGAATTCGTGAGCTGATCGATCAGGTGGAACTGCACCATCTCGGAGATTTGGTCGGGGTGGAAGAGATAGGCGGGCACCATCCAGAGCGCAACCAAGCCGGTCACGATCCCGATCCCGAGCAGCGGCCGCAGCGCACGCAGGCCTTCAAGATCGCGGCGTGAGGCGAGATCGACCGCCACCGCCGCAATCGGAGGCGCAAGCCCTGCGGGTCCCTTGGTGAGGGTCCCGAGACCCACGCAAATCCAGAATGCGCGCGGGCGGCCGAGCGCATAGGCGTAGAGCGCGAGAGCGATCCAGAGGGAAACCAGCATGTCGAAACGGACGAAGAAGCTGAGCTTTGCCGTAGGCCAGAGCGTGGCGAAGAGCGCGACGCCGATGAGCGCAGCCTGCGGATTCAGCAGCCGACGTCCGATCGCGTAGGCGACCAGCCCGAGCAGAACAGTCGCGAACACCGACGGGAGTCTTACCGTGTACTCGTCCAAGCCCAATCTCTTGGCGCCGAGCGCAGCCAGCCAGGCCTGAAGGGGTGGCTTGGACGCCGTTTCGCCGCGGTCGTTGGGCACGAGCCAATCCCCGTTCACTGCAGCCAGCACGTACATCGCCGCCCTGCCCTGGTCGTTCGCTTCGAGATCATGGGGGCTCACCATCCCGACGACCGCCGGCCAAGAAGAGAGCAGGAGCACGGCGAGGACGCGCAGCGCCTCGGCCTTTTTCCCACCGCGATCCCCGGTTCCGAGGGGCGCGCCGGCTCCCGAGGTCATCGCGCCGCGAGCTCGTCTCGCACTCGGCCCGCAAGGTCGACGGAGTAGCGGGCGACGAGGGTAGGCTCTCGCCGCGCGAACAGCGGGAGGGATCGTGTGACGTAAAGCGACGCCACAAGCCGCTCTTCACCCCCGACCGTCACGAGGTCGACGCGAGCAAAGCCGGGCTCAGCGAGGGCGAAGAGCCGGTGCGGCGACTCTCCGCGGACGGGGCGCGGCCGACTACCGGCACCGGCAATCACGTTGAGCGCCGGCGCCGGCGGCGCTTCCTCCAGCACTTGGAGATTGTGCACGTGGCCGGAAAGGAAGAGCTGCACGGGGATTCCGGCGTCCGCCAAGAGCTTCTCGAGCTCGTCGCGGTACCCCTTCTCCTGGCTCGTCGGCGCCTCCTCGTCCCCGTCGCCGCGAGCGATGGGGTGATGGGCGGCGAGGATGCGCCAAGGCCCCCGCGTCGCGGCAAGTGCGGTGCGCAGCGGAAGAGGATCCGCTCCCTCTACGAGTGACTCGGAGTCGAACAGTACGAGGTCGACGCCGGGAGCCAAGCCGATCACCTCGACGGGTCGTACCGCGAGCTTCCAGTTGGCGACGAACCGGGGTACGGCTTCCGCCTGAAGTGCCGGACTATCGGCGTATTCGTAGTCGTGATTTCCGAGGACGACATAGAAGGGTATCGCGCGGCGCTCTTGGGGGGGTGTTCCGCATGCACTCGCGACCTCGTTCGAGCGCGGGGCCGTGAGGGCGAGGAATCGACAGTACGGACGCACCACGTTTTCTCGTACCCGGAGCACCAGTTCGGATTCTTCGAGTCCCTTGTAGTAGAAGTTGTCCCCCAGCAGGACAAACGCGCCGACCGGGGCGCGCCGGTCCTCCGCTTCCATTCCGCGAGCGACAGCGATCTGCGTCGAGAGCAGGCTGGAGGCGAACTGGGGTGGGATCCCCGTGTCACCCACGGCCAGGAAGGAAAACCGGGCGGGTCCGGGAAGGGGCGGCGGAGGCGGGCCCTCGCCACGATGGCACGCGAGTACAGCCGCGGCGAGAACCACACAGAGCAGGAAGCGGCGTGCGTCGAAGGACGACGTCGGGCGGCGCATCTGCGGCACTCTAGCGAGCCCGCGGTCCGTCCGGACGCGCGGTCGGCAGAGCTGTCACGTGGCCGGTGAGCCGATATCGCCGAGCGGCAGCCAGACGGTGAAGGTCGAGCCCACACCGGGCATACTCTCGAGCTCAATCGAGCCGCCGTGCGCGCGTGCGATCTCACGGGCGATCGGGAGGCCCAAACCTGAGCCGGGCACCTCTTGTCTCGCGCCCGTGCGGTGGAAGCGCGCGAAAACCCGCTCCTGCTCCCCTTTCGGGATGCCGACGCCGGTATCGCGTACCCGTACCGCGATGCGACCGCCGTGCAGCGAAGCCTCGATCGTCACCCTGCCGCCTGCGGGCGTGTACTTGATCGCGTTGTGCAGGAGGTTCGCGAATAGCTGGTGCAGCCACGTCGGGTCACCGGAGATCGAGACATCGGGACAGCTGGTGCGGCGAAGCTCGACCTTGTGCTCGTCGGCCACGGGCTCAAAGAAATCCATCACCTCGTCAAGCAGGGGGAGCAGAGCGACCGAGGCGCGCCGCGTCGGATCAATTCCCGCCTCCGAGCTTGCGAGCCGCAGCATGGCGTGCACCGCGTCGCCAAGCGTCTCGACCTCTTCCAAAAGCCCGGAGAGGACCCCGCGGTACTCGGATGGGGTGCGGTCCTTTTCCAGGGTGACCTCGATCTGGCTGCGCAGCGCAGCGAGCGGCGTGCGCAGCTCATGCGCCGCGTCGGCGGAGAATTGTCGCATGCGTTCCATGCTCTCACGCAGGCGGGCAATCATGTCGTTCAGTGTCGCGGCCAGTTGGTCGAGCTCATCCCCGGAGCCCGTGGTGGGAATCTGCTCGTCGAGGTTCGCGCCAGTGATGCGCCGCGCCGTCGTCGTGATTTGTGCAATCGGGCGCAGGCTGCCCCGAGCGAGAAGCCAGCCCGTGCCCAGCGTGAGCAGCAGCAGGAGCGGCAGCGCGAGCACCATTACCCAAGCCAAGTGTCGAGCGCGCTCTTCAAAGCGGTGCTGCGAAACTGCGACTTGGACGATGCCGTTCGGTGCGCGGGTCGCGAGCACAAGAAAAGGAGAGCGATCCCCAAAGTCTGCCTTGTAGACCGCCGGCGTAGTCCGGCCCCGGATCACTTCGCGAGGAACCTCAAGGGTATGTCCTTGCAGTGAACCACGCGCAATCAGGAGGTTCCCGGCCGGGTCGTAGACCGCGATTCCCAGCATGACGCCGGGTTCGGCGGAAGCGACGTGGCGCTCCACGTATTCCGTGAGGCCTTCGCTCGAGCCCGTGCTGTCGGCAAGCTCTTGAACGAGCTCCTGCGCCTGGAGCTCGAGTACAAGCCGGGCGTCCTGCTCGAGATTCCGGTCGATGCGGGCATACACATAAAAGGCGAAGATAGAAATGCTGACGAGGAGCGCTGCAGTGTAGCGGACCGCCCATTTTGTCTGGATCGAAAGAGGCGCCCGCGCGAGCGCCACCTACGCCGATCTCCCGATACCTTCGCGCTCTTCGCGAGGTGCATTGCGCTGGTCGAGCACGTAACCCACGCCCTTCACGGTATGCAGCAGCTTGGGCTCAAAGTCACGGTCGATCTTCCGACGCAGATGGTTCATGTGCACGTCAATGAGATTCGAGTAGGTCTCAAAACCGTAACCCCAGACCTTTTCAGTGATCATCGTCCGCGAAACAACGTGGCCCGCATTGCGAAGCAGGTACTCGAGGAGCGTGAACTCCTTGGGAGTGAGTTCAATGGCTTTGCCGGCCCGGTGCACGGTGTGGCGCTGCACGTCGAGCTCGAGGTCGGCGAGGGTAAGCCGGCCGCTCCCGGGCTCATTCAGGCGACGCCGCGCGATCGCCCGAATGCGGGCCAAGAGCTCCGCAAACGCGAACGGCTTCGGCAGATAATCGTCCGCCCCGAGGTTCAGCCCCTTCACCCGGTCCGCTACTTCACCTCGCGCCGAGAGAAAGAGCGCGGGCGTCTCGATGCCGGCGTTGCGCAGCTCGCGCAGAAGATCGAATCCGTCCCGCTCCGGCAGCATCACGTCGAGCAGCAGAAGGTCGTAGGCACCACCCACAGCCCGCTCGAAACCCGTCTTGCCATCGGAGGCGACGTCGACGACAAAGCCGTGCTCTCGCAAACCTTTATGAATGTATTCGCGCGCAACAGGGTCATCCTCGACGTACAGGATCTTCATAGCCGCAAGGTCCCGAAAATGGGTGAAGATGCCATGAATCGCATGCGCGTCTTACCTTATCCTTTTGCCACGGCCCACGCAGCGCTCAATGGAGGATCCATGCCGTCCCTGCCCGACCCCCTGCATCCGATGGTTGTTCACTTCCCCATTGTCTTCGCGGCATTGCTGCCCTGGATTGCGCTCGGCGTCCCGCTCGCCACGGCGCGCGGCTGGCTGCCTCGACGCGCCTGGGCCGCGGTGGTCCTCGCCGCGGCCCTGGTCGCGGGCGCGGGATGGATGGCCGAGGAGACGGGAGAAGACCAGGAGAAGCGCGTCGAAAAAGTCGTCGCCAAGGATCTGGTCGAGCAGCATGCGGAGCGCGCGGAGCACTTTGTCGAGCTTGCGGTGGTGACGGCGCTCCTCGCGGTGGGCGGGCTCGTTGGCGGTCGCCCGGGTCGCGTCGCGCGCATCGCGACGGTCGTCGCCTCGCTTGCAGTCTTGGGTGCTGTGGTCCTGACCGGAAAGACCGGGGGGGAGCTGGTCTACAAACACGGTGCGGCGAACGCATACTTGCCGCATCCCCCGGCAGTCGCTCCCTCAAAAGCCTCGCCTGAGGGAGAGCCCGTTGCGCCTGGGGCATCCCCGGACGCGCCCGCGGAAGGCCTCAAACCTTAGCCACGCGCCGACCCGCAGCAGACGCCCGCGCGACCGCTGCCAGCAGCACGCGTACCTTGTCCTGCGCTTCCCGCCACTCCGCCGCAGGATCGGAATCGGCGACAATACCGCCACCGGTGTGGATAAACGCGCGCCCGCCCTGCACGAGGAGCGTGCGGATGACCACACAAAGATCTGCGCCGCCGCGGAGATCGAGATAACCGAGAGCACCCGCGTAGGGTCCGCGGCGCACGGGCTCCAGCTGGTCCAGGATCCTGAGCGCGGCGAGTTTCGGAGCTCCTGTCATCGAGCCGGGCGGAAAGCTGCAGCGCAGGAGGTCGACGAGATCCCGATCCTCGCGAAGGCGACCGATCACCGTCGACACCAGTTGGAAGACCGATGCATGGTCCTCCACCACGCAAAGCTCGCTCACCGCAATGCTCCCGGTCTCGCAGACACGCCCGAGATCGTTGCGCACCAAGTCCACGATCATCACATTTTCGGCACGATCTTTCTCCGAGCCGAGAAGTTCGGCTCGGAGGTGCGCATCCTGCGACGCGCTGGCGCCGCGTGGCCGCGTACCCTTGATCGGTCGGCTCTCGACATGGCGATCGATTGTCAGACGCAGGAAACGCTCGGGCGAACTCCCGACGATCGCCACCTCAGGGAGTTCGAGGTACGCGGCGAACGGGGAAGGGTTCGAACGACGTAACTTCGTGTAGATCGCGAAGGGATCACCCGCAAAAGGGACCTCGAGTCGATGGGTGAGGCAGACCTGATAGACGTCACCCGCTCCGATGTGCTCTTTCACGGTCACGACATGCTTGCCGTACGTGGATTCGTCGAATAGCGGCGACACGACGAGGCTCTCCGCCGCGACGCAAGCGTGCTCTGAATCGCTTGCGGCGGGCGCGACCCGCGGCACACTGGCCTTTGCAATCGCGCAGGCCGCCTGGTCCGCGTGCTTCTGCGCTTGGTCCGGGTTCACCCCGAAGCCAACACCCAATGCAAAGCATCTCCCACAGATATGGTCGAATCCGAGGAGCCGATCGACGAACAGCAGGCAGAGGTCGGGTAGGCCGAGCTCGTCCCGGCCGTGGAATGCGAGATTCTCGATTTGCGAGGCCAGCTCGTGGCCGAAGAACCCGATCGCGCCACCCACGAAGGGAGGCATGTCGGGCGGCCCCGCGGACATGGGGCGCGCCGGCATCAGTGCGCGCACGAGTTCGAGAGGATCGCCGCGAAACAGCGTCGGCATGCCGCGAAGGTCGGGGCGGACGTCGCGGCGCAGCTCGAGCACACTCTCGCGGCCGAACACGCGCAGCACGAGGTAGGGATCGGCGCCCGCGAAGGAGAAGCGGCCGAGCCGGCCGTCCACTCGAGCGCTCTCGAGCAACCAAGGATAGGGCTCGCCGCGAAGCCGTGCGAAGCGCGGGAACAAGCCGCCTGGCGGGGGCGCGAGCTCTCGCACCGCAAGGGCCGTGTGCGAGCGCATGCGTGCACCGCGCCAGTCGCTAGTCACATACCGCGCCGCGCGATGCGCTTCCCACGAGCCGTGCATAGCGTCCGAGGGCCCCGCGCGTGTAACGCGGCGGCGGAGGCGCAAAGCTCGCACGCCTCTTGCCGAGCTCACCGGGAGCAACCTCCAGAGCGAGCGTACGCGCGTTCGGGTCGATCACGATCCGATCGCCATCACGCACGAAGGCGATCGGGCCTGCGTCCACGGCCTCGGGTGCCACATGCGCGACGCAATATCCGTGGGTCGCGCCGGAGAAGCGGCCATCGGTCACAAGCGCGACGTCGGCGCCGAGGCCGGCACCCTTCACTGCAGCAGTCACCGCGAGCATCTCCCGCATGCCGGGGCCTCCCTTCGGACCCTCATAGCGGATGACGATCACGGAGCCCTTTTCGATCCGCCCTTGGGTCAGCGCCTGGAAGGCCGCCTCCTCTCCGTCGAATACCCGCGCTGTACCTTCAAAGCGTCGCAGGTTCCCGCCGGCCGTCTTCATCACTGCGCCATCGGGCGAAAGCGACCCGCGCAGGATGACGATGCCTCCCTCCTTCATCAAAGGACTATCCGCGCTGTGCACCACGTCCTGGCCGCTCGGGAACCGAACTTCGGCGAGATTCTCTGCCACGGTCTTGCCCGTGATGGTCCGCACATCGCCGTGAAGCAGGCCCCGGTCGAGAAGCTCGCGCAAGATGACCGGTACGCCGCCAATCCGATCGAGGTCGGTCATCAGGTACTTCCCGAAGGGGCGCAAATCGCAGAGCTGGGGAGTGCGCCGGGAGATCCGATTAAAGTCATCGAGGCTCACGTCCACCCGCGCCTCGTGCGCGATCGCCAGCAGGTGCAGCACTGCATTGGTGGAACCGCCGAGAGCCATCACCGTGGCGATGGCGTTCTCGAAGGCGTGCTTCGTCAGAATCCGGCTCGGGCGCAGATCCTGCTCGAGGGCGAGGACGCAAGCCCGACCCGTCGCCTGCGCCAGCTCCTTGCGTCGTGGATCCGGATTGGGAAGCGACGCCGACCCTGGAAGGGCGAGCCCGAGTGCCTCGCTGGCAGCCGCCATCGTGTTGGCCGTGAACATTCCCGCGCACGATCCTGTGGACGGGCACGCCTTGCGTTCGAGATCGAGCAGCTCGGCATCCGTCATCTTCCCCGATGCATGCGCTCCGACGGCTTCGAATACATCCTGGATGCTGACATCGTGCCCTTGGAAGCAGCCTGGGAGAATCGTTCCGCCGTACAGGAATACGGACGGCAAGTCGATGCGCGCCATGGCCATCATCATGCCCGGCAGGCTCTTGTCGCAGCCTGCGAGCGCCACGAGGCCGTCAAACCGCTCGGCATGCATCACGAGCTCGATCGAATCGGCGATCACCTCGCGTGAGGGCAGCGAGGCATGCATCCCAGCGTGGCCCATCGAGATTCCGTCGGAGACCGCGATGGTGTCGAAGCGGATGCCAACGGCACCGGCAGCGCGGATCGCATGCTTGGCCAGATCGGCCTGGGCCCCGAGATTCATGTTGCAGGGGGTGACCTCGTTGGCAGCCGCGGCGACACCGATCTGCGGCTTGCTGAAGTCCTCCTCCGAGAACCCGGTGGCGCGCAGCATGGCCCGCGCCGGTGCGCGGGCCGCACCCTCGGTGACGTCGCGGGACCGCGGGCGGGCAAGGGAACGCTTCGGGTCGGGCATGATGACCTCCGGGCTGGCTAGAGTAGCGGCCCAGCGAGGAGAGGATTACCTGATGACGCTTCCGCCGCCCGCCCCCCCGCTTCCCGCAGCGCGCCGGATCTCCCTTGCGCCCCGGACCGGCCCTGGCCAGGCGGGGGGTGGCATCGGCCTGTCTGTACATCAAGCCGGGCGGGGCCCCGCGGTCTTGCTCTGCCACGGCTTCCCGGAGCTCGCCTTCTCCTGGCGCCACCAGCTGCCAGCGCTCGCTGCGGCTGGGTTTTGCGCGATTGCGCCCGACCAGCGCGGCTATGGCGCGAGCGACCGGCCGGGCGAGATCTCCAGGTACGACATCCACCACCTGACCGGCGACCTCGTGGCACTGCTCGACGCTCTCGGCATCGAAAAGGCAGTCTTCGCCGGCCACGACTGGGGTGGGCTCGTCGTTTGGCAGATGCCGCTTCTCCACCCCGACCGCACCGCGGGCGTGGTCGGCATCAACACGCCCTTCCTGCCCCGGGGCCCCGTCGCGCCGACCCAGCTCATGCGGGCTCTGGTCGGCGGTCAGGACGAGAAGATGTACATCCTGTGGTTTCAGAAGCCCGGAGTGGCCGAGGCGGTGATGAACGCGCGCGTTCGGCTCGTGTTTGAACGGTTGATGCGCAGCGCGATTCCGTTCGAGCAGCTCGCCACACGCAACGCCGCATCTGGCGGAGACATGAACCCGTTCCGCCGCCTCGATGAACTGCCCGAGATCGGTGACCCGATCCTCACGCCCGACGAGCTCAACTACTACGTCCGCACCTTCGAGCGCACAGGGTTCGACGGTGGGATCCACTGGTACCGCAACCTGGACCGCAACTGGGAAACCACGGCCCAGACCGCGGGCGCAAAAGTCGCCGTGCCCGCTCTCATGGTGACCGCGGAGTGGGACCCTGTTCTGCGCCCGCAGATGGCTGCAGGCATGCAGGCGTTTGTGCCGGATCTTGAGACCGTGATGATCGAGAAGTGTGGGCACTGGACGCAGCAGGAGAAGCCTGAAGAGCTGAACCTCGTGATCACGCGCTGGCTGCGAAAGCGCTTCCTCTAGCGCGCGTCGATCTGGCCAGTCGGGAAGGCCCGGAAGGCTCGCGGAGCTGGCCGCGCTGTGGAGAGCGATTCGTCGCACGGAGAGCCCGCCGCGGAAGCCTCCCTTTGATCTGTCGTGAGGACGGCCGCCGCCCGCAGTCCGGCTCACGATCGCCAACACGTGGCAATCGGACGTCGCTTTTTCGGCACGTCCTTTGTCCCCAACCGTTAGAATCGCCCGCGAATGGCTGCCCCGGTGCCCGACGCCCTGGCAACGCGCTCTCGACCGGCGGGCGCGGGAGCCCCGCCCAGCAACGCGTACGCGCGCTACGTCCTCGTGGTTCTCGTCCTCGTGTATGTACTCAACTTCCTCGACCGGCAGATTCTTTCGATCCTCTCCGAGCGCATCAAGGCCGACCTCGGTCTCACGGATGCGCATATGGGGTTCCTGTACGGCACGGCGTTCGCCGTCTTCTACGCGATCTTCGGCATCCCGCTTGGCCGGCTCGCCGACACCTGGGACCGAAGGCGATTGATCTCGCTTGGCATTGGTTTCTGGAGCGTGATGACCGCCTTGTCGGGTTTCGCACGAAGCTTCGTTCAACTGGGAGCGGCGCGCGTCGGCGTGGGCGTGGGCGAGGCGAGCGCGAGTCCTGCGGCGTTCTCGATGCTCTCCGATTACTTCCCGCAGCGGCTGCGCGCGACCGTGCTCGCAATCTATGCAAGCGGCATCTACATCGGCGGGGGCGTGGGCATCTTCCTCGGTGGCGCCATCGTCGATCGCTGGGACGTCCTGTGGGCACACACGGCGCCGCCGTTGGGCTTGCGGGGCTGGCAGGTCGCATTTTTCGCCGTGGGCCTGCCGGGCTTGCTGCTGGCCCTCTGGGTGCGCTCGCTGCGCGAGCCCCTGCGCGGGCAGATCGACGGGATCTTTGCTCCCGTCGAACCCACTCCCTTCCGCAAGTTTGGCCGGGAGCTGGCATCGATCCTTCCGGGCTTCAGTCTCTGGAGCCTGCGGCGCCACGGCGGTAGCCCGCGCGATCTCGCGTTCAATCTCGCGGCGGCGGCCGTGATCATCCTGTGCGCAGCATGCATGACGAATCTGCTCGGCAATGCCGTGCAGTGGAGCGCCCTCGGAATCGGCCTCTACGCAGCCGTTTCTTGGGCACAATCCTTGCGGCTGCGGGATGCTCCGAGCTTCGCTCTCATTTTTCATACACCGTCGCTGCGCTGGGCCTCCTTATCCTTCTCCTTTCTCGCGTTTACCGGCTACGCGCTTGGATTTTGGACGGCGCCCTACTTTGTGCGCGTGCTCGGGGTGCGGGAAGGCGAGGCGGGGCTTGTGCTAGGCCTCACCGCAGCGGCGGCGGGCTTTGTGGGTGTGACGCTTGGAGGCGTATTGGCGGATCGTTGGCGCCGAAAGGGCGCAACGGGACCGCTCCGCGTGGCCATCCTGACCGCGATTCTTCCCGTTCCCATCGCCGTCGCGATGTTTACGACCCAAGATCACGCGCTGGCGTATGCCCTGAACTTCCCGCTTGCGGTCTTGAGCTCGATGTGGATCGGACCAGGTGCCTCCACGGTGCAGGATCTCGTTCTGCCGCGCATGCGAGCCAGCGCGTCGGCCGCCTACCTGCTGGTGATTACGTTTGTTGGCCTTGCGATGGGACCCTACACCGTAGGCCGGATTAGCCTCGCACTCGGCAATCTGCGCGCGGCGATCCTTTGTGCACTGTGCGCCAACGCCCTGGCGCTTCTGTGCGCTGGGCTCGCCTTGCGGCACGTGGGTGCGGACACCACGAGCCGCCTCGATCGAGCGCGGGCGGCAGGTGAGGCGTTTCTCTAGCCGGCTGCCGCCGGCTGCGGGCGCGCTCGAACCCGCGAGATCCGGCAGCGCCGCGGATTTGCTGGAGGCGACGCCCAGATGAGCTGTGGCGCGATGAGAGAGCGAAGCCGTGAAGAGGGCTGAAACGCGCTGGCTCCGCGCTACGCGCGGCGCCCTCGCCCTCGCCGGGTGTGCCCTCGGGTGCTCCGCCCCAGCCGACCCCGGCCACACCCGACCTCAGGCGGTGCGCACCACGCCCTACACGCAGCGCGACATCAGCGTACTCGGACTGCGCCTTCGTTACATCGATGACGGACCCACACTGCCGGCGCGCCGCGACCGGGTCGTGGTGCTGATTCCCGGCCATACCTCCAGGATCGAGGAATACGACGGCCTCGTGCCCACCCTCTCGCGGGTTCATCGGGTCTTGGTGCTCGACTTTCCGGGGAGTGGCTACGCCGAGAAGCCAGACCGCGAGTACACGCTCGGGTTCTATGAGGACGTGCTCGTGGCATTTCTCGACCAGCTCGGGATCGGGCAGTGCGTGCTCGCCGGGGGAAGCCTTGGAGGCAATCTCGTCCTGCGCCTCGGCCACCGCTTCCCCGAGCGCTTTCCGCGGCTTGTGGCATGGGCTCCAGGAAGCGCGTGGGAGGCGCAACCCCGTCTGGCAGCGCTTTCGCGCACCATGGCGGGCTACACGCTCTTCTGGCCGACGGTCTGGATGCAGTCACGCTTCTGGTACAGCAAGGATTGGCCAGGACGGGACAGCGCCCTCGAGGACACGTTCGCCTACTACCGAGAAGTCCTTTCTCCTGGCTTCGTCCGCATGTACTGGGGCATAGCGGCGGATCAGGTCGGGCAGAGTCTGTTTCCGATCGCGCCCGAGATCCAACAGCCCACGCTGCTCATGTGGGGCGACCGGGATAACGGGGCGAATATGGGGGGAGGCGTGGCACGGCTGCACCAGCTGCTGCCCCACAACGAGTTCCGCATCTTCCGAGGCGCACGGCACTCGCTCGCGGCGGAGGTACCGGATCGCCTGGCAGACTCGATCGACGAGTTCCTGCGACGCCCCGCGTCTTTGATGCCCTGACATACCGGGGTACCCTCAGCTCGTGAAACGCACCTGCTTCTTCCACGCGGGCTGCCCCGATGGCTTTGGGGCGGCGTGGGCCGTCCGACGTACCTGGGGCAACGATGCGGAGTACGTGGCCCGTGGCCACGAGGACCCCTTCCGTCCGTCCGAGTGGGGGGGAAGCGTCGTCGCGTTCGTCGATATCTCGCTTGAGAACCGGGCACTTCGCGCCCTCGGCGAGGTGGCGGCCCACGTCCTCGTGCTCGACCACCACCTCTCGGCGCGCGATCACTTCGAGTCGGATCGAGGCCTCGAAAATGCGCTGAGGGCCCATGGCCACCTCGTGCGCTTCGACCTGGAACGCTCGGGGGCGACCCTGGCCTGGCATCACTTTCACGCCGACGTGCCCACCCCGAGCCTCCTCGCCTACGTAGAGGACCAGGATCTCTGGCGCTGGAAGCTCCCGGGATCGGAGGAGGTCAACGCGGCGATTTCGTCCTATCCCCGACGCTTTGACGTGTGGGACGAACTGGCTGAGATGCCGGCGGAGGAGCTCGCACGACAAGGTGCGCCAATCGTGCAAGCGAATCGCTGCGAAGTGGAGCGTCTGCTGCGCACCGCCCATCCCGTGGCACTCGGCTCGCGACGCGTGGAGGCCGTGAACTCCGCGCTCCTGCGCAGCACCGTGGGTCACGAGCTCGCCAAGCGAGCCGCCTTCGGCGAGCCCTGGGGGCTTGTCTACAGGTTGCATGGCCGCCGTGCCGATGTCTCGCTCTACTCGATCGGCGGGCTCGACGTATCACGGATTGCAAAGGAGTACGGCGGCGGCGGTCACCGAAACGCGGCGGGTTTTAGCGTCTCGCTCGAGAAATGGCTCGCCGACTTCGTTTGAATCCGGGACGCCGCACAGTCGAGGAACAAGACGCCGTGCTCGGCGCTGGATCGCACGCGCTCGCGATGGCCAGGCCGAACCTGGGGCTGCGCCAAACGCGAGGAAGGACGCATCCCCGCGCGAGGCATGCATTCCGCGAACCGTGGCCGACATTTCCTGGGTGGCGGCGTTAAGCCTCTTCTCGCCACCTTTCGGGCGTGACCGTTCGGATCGACAGGGCGTGAATCCCCCCGCCCATCTCGTCGGAGAGCGCGTCGTACACAAGGCGTTGGGCGGCAAGCGCGGCGAGCCCCTCGAAACGTGACGACACGACAAGCGCGCGGAAGTGCCCTCCCCCTCCCCGCGCGCCCGCGTGACCGGCATGAAGATGGCTCTCGTCGACGACCTCCACGTGCGCCGCCGCGAGACGCTCGCGCAGCTTGGCTTCGATTCTTGCTCTGCGGTCTGCGCGGTCAGTCATGGGGAAGGCCGAGGATCCTCTCTGCGATGATGTTCTTCTGCACGTTGGGGGTGCCGCCTCCGATCACCACCTCAGGCCAGCTCAGGGCAAAGTGCTGCCAGCGGCCCCCGTCGACGGCCAGATCCGAGCCCTTCGCGAGCAGGCCGTAGCTTCCTTCGAGTTCCAACGCGAGTTCACCGAGGCCGATCTCGAGCTCCGCCCGATGCAGCTTGTTGATGGAGGTCTCGCTGCCGAGCGGCTCGCCGCGAAGCTGGCGGGTAAGAAAGCGCATGCCGTTCAGCCGCATCGCCTCGATGCGCGTCTCCGCCTTCGCCACACGCCGGCGAATCTGCGGATCCTCAAGGGCGGGACAACCGTGGCGCTGCGAGCGCCCCGCAAGACCTTTGATGGCCTCAAGCGCGCGACGCAGGCCCTCTACCTCCGCGATCCCTGAGCGCTCATTCGCGAGGGCGGAGATGGTCACCTTCCAGCCCTCTCCTTCTGCACCGAGGCGGTTCGCCACGGGTATCCGCACGTTGTCGAAAAATACCTCCGCGAACATCGCCCCGCCGGTCATGTTTCGGATCGGGTGGACGGAGATTCCCGGCGTACCCATCTCCACCAAGAGGCAGGTAATGCCTTCATGCTTGGAAGCCGGATGCGGGTCAGTGCGCACCAGAAGGATCATCCAGCGAGACCACATCGCGATCGAAGTCCAGATCTTCTGGCCGTTCACGACGTATGCGTCGCTGTCACGCGTTCCGCGGCACTGCAGGGACGCGAGGTCGCTGCCCGCCCCGGGCTCGGAATAGCCCGTGCACCATTGGTACTTGCCGTCGAGGATGTCGGGAATGAAGCGCCGCTTCTGGGCTTCAGTGCCGTACTGAATGATGGCCGGTCCGACCCAGGCGAGGCCCATGAAGCAGGTGCCAAGGGGCGGCGCCTTGCGCTTCGCCATCTCCTCCTTGAGAATCACCTGCTGCATCAGCGTGCCGCCGCCCCCTCCGACCTCCTTCGGCCATGAGAAACCCACCCAGCCCTTGACCCGCACTTTGCGATTCCAGTCCGCAAGGAACGCGGGGTCGTTGGTGTTCGTGCCGGCCGGCAGGCTCTCGTCGAGGAAGGCACGCACCTCGTCGCGAAAGGCCTCTTCTTCACGCGTGAGATTGAAGTCCATCGGCTTAGAGACCTCCGAGCTGCGCGACACGCTCATAGTGCCAGTCGGCGTCGCCAAAGATCGATCTCGCCCACTTCGAGCGCTTCAGGTAGAGCTGCGCGTCGTATTCCCACGTGTACCCGATGCCTCCGTGCAGGCCGACGGCATCGAGGCCCGCCCGGGCGAAAGCCTCGCTCGCATACGCTTTGGCCATGGAGACCTGCCGCTGCGCCTGCGCAGGAGAATCGTCGAGCATCCAAGCCGCGTAGTAGAGCAGCGATTTGAACGACTCGATATCGACGTAGATCTCGGCGAGGGGATGCTTCACGCCCTGGAAGCGGCCGATCGGCGAATTGAATTGGATGCGCTGTTTGGCGTAGCGGACGGTTAGGGCGAGGGCCGCCTCGGCGGCCCCGATCATCTCTGCGGTCACCGCAGCCGCGCCACGATCGAGAAGGCGCGTCACCGCGGGTCACGCCGCCTCCGCCGGACCGAGAAGCGCATCGGCCCGCACGCGGACGCCGTCAAGACGCAATCGTCCGAGACGCTTCGTTTCATCGATGCCCGGAAGATTCTCGGCGCTCACTCCGGGCGCGCCGAGCTCGACGACCGCGAGTCCGACGGCCTCGCGATCGCGTCGCGAACGAAACGCCACCACGAACAGCGTGGCTGTACCCGCGTCTAGGACGAATAGCTTTTCGCCGTGCAGGACATAGCCAGCTCCCTCGCGTTCGGCGACGAGCTGTATGCCCGCGACGTCGAGCCGGTCGCTCGCCTCAAGGAGTGCGAGCGTGCCGATCGTGGCACCCGATGCCAGGCCGGGGAGCCAGCGCTTTCGCTGCCCATCGTCGCCCGCGTCGTGGATGGCGGAAGCGGCGAGGGCCGTGGCAAGGAGGGGCGACGGGAAGAGCGATCGGCCGGTCTCCTCGAGGAGGATGACGAGATCGACGAAGCGCAGGCCCGCGCCCCCGTATTGCTCGGGGACTGCGAGCCCGAGCCAGCCGAGCTCGGCGATGCGCTTCCACAGCTCGGGCGAAAAGCCCTGCGGAGTGGCTGCAATCCTGCGCACCTCCTCCATCGGGCAGCATTGATCGAGGAACTTGCGCGCCTCGGCCCGCAGGAGCTCCTGCTCGGCATCGAATCCGAAGTTCATGTGCGCTCCCAAAAAGATCGGGCCCAAGGGACGCAGCACAGGACGTCCGGGTTCAGCTTGCCCGCCAGGGCGGGCCCTGTAAAGGAAGGCGGCGGGGCGACGAGAACGGCGCCGCTGGCACGCAGGGGCGTCGACCCAACGCGAGGGACTCGGAGCGGCTGCGCCGCCCTCGGCGACGGGTCCGCGCTCCCGCCGACCGAAGCGCCGCGAGTTGGACGCGGCCCTTCTCCCCGTCCCGTTGGCCCCACGAAGCGGTGGCCACACGGCTCCACAGCCAACGCTGGTAGAATTCTGGCGGCTGGAAAGCGAACCAAAGGGCCACCGAGGAGACGACGCCAAAGCCGGATCCGATGCCGCGTGCCCAGGCTGCGTTCTAGCCGATAAACGCGACCGTCACCCAGAGCACGACTGCAACTGCACTGGATCCCCAGAGGCGGAACCGCTCCACGACCACCGGATCCAGGTCACGAGCGTGTCGATAGTCGCGCCAGCATCGGAAAGACTCAGCCGCCGTCCAGAGGTATCCGGCGAGAAGCACGGGATAGATCGAAAGCGCAATCAGCGAGTGCAATGGCGCCTCGTTCCGAAATGGCACGCGAAGCGCCACCCCTGGGATGCAACGCGACTCCGATGGGAACCGCTGTGAGCAGACGCTGCTTCGGGCGGTAGAAGATTTGCGTGAACCGCACCATGCGCGAGGCCGAGACACCGGTCGCGGCGTACAGCGCAACGAAAACGATCCGCCAGGCTCCCTCCGATGGTGCATCACCGGCGTTTACGGCAGCAGCCACGATCGAGAGTGACTGAAGAACGGAGGCCGAGAGCGGTGTCGCTGCAAGCCAACCGGCCGCCGCACCGCCTCGTGTGCGCGAGAGGCGCAAGAGGCCGGCGCCGAGGACCGCAGAGGTGACGATGTAGAGGACCGCGGTGAGGAGGGCGAAGGCTTCCATAGGGACGCGATTCGGTCGAATTCACCGGGGCCTTTACCGGCGCCTCGCCCAAGCCCGAACTCTTGTTTTCCTCTGCAAGCGAGGAGAAGTCGCCGACGGGCCAGGGGAAGGCCTCGTCGGGACCGAAGGGGGGAGCGCGGCGCCGCCTCGACGGGCGGACCCCCGTTCGGAACCTACCGAGGTCAGGGCCTCCCTCGGGAGCGTCGAAGGGATTCGCCCGCGAGCGGCTGCAGCACCCCCTCTTTCCCTATACTCGAGAGCGATTCGTGGGTCGGTCGGGCCCGGCCGGTCCCGTCCCAGGTGAACGCCCTCGAGACCCCTCGTAGGGATCGGAGTGTCCGATGAGCGAGCTGGCCCAGGAAGTCGAGCCGAACGAGATCGCGGGGTTTCGTCGCGAGGTCCGAGCGTGGATGCAGGCGAACAAGCCGGGCGATCCGGGCTTCAAGCTCCCGCAGAGCTTTCTCGAAGTCGAATCGGATCGGCAGTTCGAGTTCCTGCGCGATTGGCAGCGCAAGGTCTTCGACGCAGGGTACCTGGGCCTCGACTGGCCGGCCGAGTATGGCGGCCAAGGCGACCCACTAAAGCGTCAGCGCATCGTGAGCCAGGAACTCTCCCGCGCACGTGCACCCTTCCTCGTGAATGTGATCGGCCTTCAGTGGGCCGGCCCTACCATCCTCCACTACGGCACGGAAACCCAGAAGAAGCGCTACCTGAAGGCGATCCTCTCCGCAGAGGAGATCTGGTGCCAGGGCTTCAGCGAGCCCGGTGCCGGGTCCGACCTCGCCAGCGCGACGACGCGCGCGGAGCGCACGGTGGAGGGCTGGCGTGTCACCGGTCACAAGGTCTGGACGACGCTCGCCCACAAGTCGAAGTGGATGATCTTGCTGGCCCGGACGGATCCTCGCGCGGGAAAGTACGAAGGCCTTTCCTACTTCCTGTTCCCGATGGACGCAACGGGCGTGACCGTGCAGCCCCTCGTCAAGATGACCGGCGAGGGCGGGTTTAACCAGGTGATTTTCGACAACGCGCCAATGGGGCGCGAGGCTCTGCTCGGGCAGGAGGGACAGGGCTGGCAGGTTGCGATGACGACACTCCTCTTCGAGCGGGGCGCCGCCGAGGGCTCGGGCGGCGGGCAAGCGACCTCGTCCGCGGAATCGGTGCAGCGCCTTGCTTCTCTCGCAAAGCGCGCCCGCCGCGGGGGCGGCACGGCGGCCGAGGATCCTGTGCTGCGCGACCGGGCGGTAGAGCTTTGGATCCAGGAGGAAGCACTCCGTCTGGCGTCGCTGCGCGCGCGTATTCCGGGGCTCAACCTCGACCGGCCACAGGCTCTGCGTCTCATGAACAAACTCGTGTACAGCGAGTTCAATCAGCGTCTGTCCGAGCTCGCGTGCGAGATGCTGGGTCCGGCAAGCACGCTGTGGCTTGGGGATGCGCATGCCGTGGACCGGGCGGAGTGGCCACGTGCGTACATGAACTCCTTCGGCATGACGATCGGCGGCGGCACGAGCGAGATCCAACGCAATATCCTAGGCGAGCGCGTGCTCGGTCTTCCGAAGAGCAAGTAGAAGCCCATGTCTTATCCCCAGATCCCCGCAGACTTCGGATTCACAGAGGAGCATGAGGTTCTGCGCCAATCTGCGCGACGCTTCCTGGAAGAGCGTTGCCCGATCTCAGAGGTACGCCGCCTCGCCGAGTCGCCCCTCGGACACGATCCGGCGCTTTGGAAGGAGATCGCCCACCTCGGCTGGCTCGGGCTCGTATTGCCAGAAGGGCATGGCGGTGCGGGCCTGGGCTACCTGCATCTTGCGCTGCTCCTCGAAGAGACGGGGCGCCGGCTTCTGCCCGCTCCGATTTTCGCTGCCATGCTGGCTGGCTTCGCGCTCGAGGCGGCAGGAAACCCGGCCCAGCGCGCTCGGCTCGAACCCGCTCTCGCCTCCGGCGATCTCGTCGCGACGTTCGCGTTGTGCGACATGGGCGGCGGCTGGGAGGCGGCGGAGATCGAGGCGACCGCCGAGGCCCGCGACGGTGGCTACCTGTTGCGAGGCGTCAAGCCTTTCGTGATCGCCGGCGCTGAAGCCGGACTCGTCATCGCGCCCTTCCGCGAGCGGGGCGGCGAGCTAGCGCTCTTTGCTGTTGATCTCCCGAGTCGTGGCGTCCGGGTCGAAAGCGAGATTGGCGTCGATCCGACGCGCCGCAGCGCGCGCCTCGTGTTCGAAGACGCGTTCGTCTCGGCCTCGGCCCGCCTGGACACGGCAGGCGCCGCGACGCTCCATCGCGTGCACGTGCGCGGCTTCGTCGCGCTGGCTGCTGAGATGGTGGGAGGTGCTGAGTCGACGCTCCTCATGACGCGCGACTACGCGATCGCCCGCAAGCAGTTCGACCGGCAGATCGGTGCCTTCCAAGCCGTGAAGCACCCGATCGTTGACGTGATGATCGGCGTCGAATTGGCGCGCACCCATGTGCTCGCTGCTGCCGCAGCGCTGGATCACGAGCCCGATTCGGCGGAAATACCGGCGCGAATGGCCAAGGCGATTGCGAGCGAGGTGTATCCCGTGGCGGTGCGCAAGGCGGTGCAGCTCCACGGCGGTTATGGCTTTACCTGGGACTGTGACGCTCATTTCTACTTCAAGCGCGCGCTCTGGAGCCGAGCAATGCTCGGGGATGGGGCCCACCACCGACGGTTTCTCGCCGCGGATCTGCTTGGCCCGAGCGCGTAAGCCCGCGGGCAGCACGAAGCTTCGGTGCTCCCCCGAGCGGGTAACCTCGGAGATGGGTATGACGCGGCAGAAGGAGGACGATGTGTACGACACCCACCGGCCGCGTGACGTGGCTGTACCGCGGGATGCGGTGAATCTGGGACTCCACTGGGCCTTCATGCGCTAGGCGACGCAGAGCCTGTCGAGGTGCGCGTCGCACGTCTCGACTGGCAGGCCATCGCGCGGGACCTCGACCGGCTCGGCTACGCCACGACGCCGGCTCTTCTCTCGCCCGCCGAATGCCGCGCGCTGCAGGATGCCTACACCGATCCAAATCTTTTCCGGTCCCGCGTCGAGATGGCACGCTACCGCTTTGGTGAAGGCGAGTACCAGTATTTCGCCGACCCTCTTCCTCCGCTTGTCGCGACCCTGCGCCGACTGCTCTACGAACCGCTTGCGGCGATCGCGAACCGCTGGTCCGAGGCCCTGCAACGGGACTCCCACTTTCCCGATCAGCTCGATCAGTTCCTCGCGCTCTGCCGGAGCCACGGACAGACCCGGCCAACGCCACTCCTGCTGCGCTACGAGACCGAGGGCTACAACTGCTTGCACCAGGACCTCTACGGTCCAATTCACTTCCCACTGCAGGTGACTTGCCTGCTCTCGGAGCCCCAGGACTTCGAGGGGGGTGAGTTCTTGCTGGTCGAGCAAAGACCACGCGCCCAGTCGCGCGGTCACGTCGTGACGCTTGAGCAGGGGGCGTCCGTGGTGTTTCCTGTGCGCGAGCGGCCCGTGCCTTCGAAGCGGGGCTTCGCGCGGCTGCAAATCCGCCACGGCGTTTCCCGGCTTCGAAGCGGCCACCGCATGGCGCTCGGCATCATCTTCCACGATGCTACGTGAGTCGTCCGCTCCGTCCCGCGGTAGACTCCTTGGGCTACGACGAATGGCCCACACGGGAGTGCGGATGAACCCCAGCCGAGCGGAGGAGCTCCCCGGAACCATCTCCCCTCGGGAGGCGCACCGCTTCGATGAGGCACGCCTCGAATCTTACCTGCGGGCGAAGGTCGATGGATTCGTCGGACCCCTAAGCGTGTTCCAGTTTGCCGGCGGCCAGTCGAACCCCACCTTCGTGCTAGACACGCCCACGCGGCGCTACGTCCTGCGCAAGAAGCCCCCTGGCACGCTGCTGCCTTCTGCGCACGCCGTGGACCGGGAGTACCGGGTGATCACCGCCCTCGGCAAAACCAGTGTGCCTGTGGCGCGCACCTTCGCCTTGTGCGAAGACCCGTCGGTCATTGGGACTCCCTTCTATGTCATGGAGTACGTCGAGGGTCGCGTGCTGCGAGATCCGGCACTCCCGGAGATGACGCCGCTGGAGCGCAGCGCCATCTACGACACCATGAACGACGTTCTCAACCGTCTTCACCGAATCGATCCCGCCGCCGTGGGTCTCCAGGAATTCGGCAAGCCCGGCAACTATTTCGCGCGGCAGATCGCCCGCTGGACGAAGCAGTACGAGATGTCGCGCACCGATGACATCCCCTCCATGACCAAGCTCCTGGCGTGGCTTCCCGCGCACATTCCCCCGGGCGAGGAGACGCGTCTTGTGCACGGCGATTACCGGCTGGAGAACATGATCTTCCATCCCACCGAACCGCGGATCCTCGCGGTGCTCGACTGGGAGCTCTCGACCCTCGGCGATCCGCTCGCCGACCTTGCCTACAACTGCATCCTCTACCACACCTCCGGAGCCACCACGGGGGGCCTTGTGGACGTCGATTTTGCGGCGACAGGAATCCCCTGCGAAGCGGACTATCTGGCGGACTACTGTCGCCGCACCGGCCGAGCAAAGATCGGAGCCTGGAACTTCTACCTCGCCTTCTCGCTCTTCAGACTGGCGGCAATCGCCCAGGGCATCCTCGGGCGCGCACTGCAAGGCAACGCGAGCTCCGAGAGCGCCCGCCAGGTCGGGGCCCAGGCGCGTTTTCTGGCAGATGCGGCGTGGCGGATGGCTCAGGAAGGCTAGCGGCCACGCAGCGGCTCAGGCGTCGGCGCGACCTACCCACACGGTCTTCACGTTCACGAACTCGTGCAAGCCCTGGACGGAGAGCTCCCGGCCGTACCCGGAGTGCTTAATCCCGCCAAAGGGGAGCCGCGGGTCGCTCTTCACCAGCCCGTTCACGAATACGCTGCCGCTCTCAATGCGCGCGGCGAGAGCCTCCGCGGCGTGGGTGTCGCGGCTCCACACGCTCGCACCGAGCCCATATTCGCTTTTGTTGGCGACGCTCAGGGCCTCCGCGTCGTCCCTCACGCGCATCACCGCGGCCACCGGCCCGAACGTCTCCTCGTCGGCCACAGCCATCCCGGGTGTGACCCCGTCCAATAGCGTCGGGGCGTAAAAGAAGCCGGGCCCGGGGAGACGCTGCCCACCGGTCACGAGCTTCGCACCGGCCTCGATCGATCGGCGGACCTGCGAATCGAGGGCGAGCAGCAAGTCTTCGCGTGCAAGCGGCCCCACGTCCGTGTCCTCGCGCTGAGGATCACCGAGCTGCAAGCCTTCGAGCTCTCGGCGAAACGCCTCCACGAATGCGTCGGCCAGCTCGTGGACCACGACAAAGCGCTTTGCAGCGATGCAGCTCTGTCCAGCGTTTTGGGTGCGCGCCTGTGTTGCGGCGCGGGCGGCCGCGGCGACGTCAGCGTCTGCACGAACCAAGAAGGGATCGCTTCCACCGAGCTCGAGCACGCTCTTCTTGAGCGCGCGACCCGCCTTCGCCGCGATATCGGCGCCGGCACGCGTGCTACCCGTAAACGTGACCGCCTTCACGACGGGATGGGCGATCAGCTCACCGGCGACCTGCGTGGAGACGAAGAGCGCTTGAAAACCGCCCTCGACGACGCCCGCCGAGGACACCATCCGCTCGATCTCGAGGGCGCAGCGGGGCACGTTCGGAGCATGCTTCAAGAGCGCGACATTGCCCGCGGCAAGCGCCGGAACGGCGAAGCGGAATACCTGCCAGAAG
>Ga0209039_10000482_pt1 | contig 38818 bp, 44 predicted proteins | sample BogFormECP12_OM1_FD_188238 | JGI IMG/M metagenome (GOLD analysis project Ga0209039, IMG submission 188238) | Bog forest soil microbial communities from Calvert Island, British Columbia, Canada - ECP12_OM1 (SPAdes) (version 2) | ecosystem: Environmental > Aquatic > Freshwater > Wetlands > Bog ...
GACCCATACCCCTATGATTTCTTTGGACTTGGGATGACGGGCCAAAATCGTCAGGCAGCCTCCGGCTGCGCCAAGGTAGTGGTGGGAGTCGAGGAAGGAACGTGCGGCTGGGGAAGCACTGTACTCATCGGAAAACGTGGGGTGTACCCGCTTACCCGCAACTGGGGAAAGAGTATCTTTGATCATCTGCTTCATTATCTCTTTCTTGTCTCTCCACTCATCGCCGTAAATTTGCACGAGGCGAATCCCAGCGCTCTTGGCCAAAAGGTATTTCTTGAAATCCCGCTTATCGTCTTTAACGTATCGGCTGGAATGCCACACCAACCCGTGATGCTCGATGGCCATAGGTAGGGAAGGACAATAAACGTCGAACTCCTTTCTGCCGATACAGTAAGAACTGGGGTACGTGCTGGAATCCACTTTAGACACGAACTTTCTCAATTCGCTTTCAGGAGAATAGTCCCCCCTTCCATGAGAACATCCGCAGCTTCTTGTATAGCCGTAGATCAGATTGGAGAATGCAGTTTTCCTTGATCCGCCGCACTCGCAGTTTATCATCACTTCCCCGAATCCCGGCCCCCACTCGTCTGGCAAGGTTTGGGACGGGTCTATGGTTACCTTGCCCCATTTTTGCGCCAGCCATACTGCCTTTGGCCGATAATCGTATTCACAGTGTTCGCAGGAAGATTTTTTTCCTACCTTTCTTGTATACCTCCATACTTTTCTTCCGCATACGCATAAGAACCGCAACCTCAAGGCCCCAGAGGCGCTCCATTCTGTCGGGAGTTCTTGATTAGGGTCCAGGAACAGCTTGCCCCATCTTTGCCGAAGCCAATGTTCCTTGGATTTGAATTGGCATCTGCCACAAGTAGTGTTGTTTCCGTTGGTTGCCTTACGAAACTCGAAAGAAGACGTGTTTCCGCAGGTGCATAAAAACCGAAATCTCAAAGCGCTGGATATAGACCAGGATGAAGGTAAAGACTGATCGGGGTCGAGTTTCAGACTACCCCAAGTCAAGCTGAGCCAGCACTTTTTAAGCTTCCAGGAGCATTTGCCACATGTCCCAGTGTGACCGGTTGTTACCTTGTGCAGACGGGATATGCAACTACCGCCACAATCGCATATAAACTTATATTTTTTTCTTCCCGGAGGGAACTCGTCATCCATCTCCTGCAAAGGGGATAGCCTTAGCTTCCCCCATTTCTGGGAGAGCCAATGTTCCTTTGTTTTATGAGTGCATTTACCGCAGGACAATGTGTTTCCTGAAGTTACGGTACACATACGTAGGTAGGATTCTCTACCGCATAAGCATTTAAAGAAAAATTTCTTCCCGCTACCCGCACACCACTGGACAGGGAGGGTCTGGTGCGGACCGATAGATAGGCTTCCCCATGAACGACGACACCATTCTTCCTTTATGACAGGTTTCTGATCCATTCCCTTAAATACTGTTTTTTACGAAACTGATCTAAATATTGTTGAATCAGTGACCTAGCCGTTCTGTCCAAAGAGCCAAGCAATAGTTTTTGTTGAACCTCCGGACGTCTTGACCACCCGAACCCAGTTCCACACGAGACACGACGGAGACCACATGCACTGCGATCCATCGGCACTGAAGGCGACATCCACCTCTTCCGAGACATCTCCCGACACCGGAGGGGAATAAGTAGCGTGGTCGGTGAGGTCTCCCGTAATGGGCACGCCGGAGATCGGAGGAGATGTGACCGTGGGGAAAGGCGTGGTGTAGCCGAGAATATAGCTTTCGGGCGGATTGGCAAGGTTGTAGGGGTTGTTCGACACCTCGATGTAGGTATTCGACCCCGATTCCAATCCCACGATGTGGATGGACAAACCCACGAGATTGCTGATGTTCGCCCATGCCCCTGCGGCGGCAACGCTGCTGTCGAAAATCTTGTTAGTCCTTGGTTGCATATTAACTATCTCCTCACTCCGTCAACCGAAAATCAAGCCTTGCGGTCGTTTCCTCGTCTCACAGCGCCATCAGCTTAGAGGACAGAAGCTTGAATTTGGGCGTTACCCTGTCTCTCAGCTTGTTCCTGAACGCCATGCCCCGCTTCTTGGAGCACAAGTCCTCAAATACTGATATCGTGTCGTTTAGTGTGTTATCTGACGCCGGGGCGGTCGCAACCGCCGCAGTGCCGATTGGACTCCCTGGCTCAGTGATCTGATCGCCGGTCGTCCTAAGGTCTTCCATATTGTACGTTCGGTCCCGCCCGGACCTACTCCCCACTTGTTCAGAGTTAATCCTTCATCATGGAAATGAGTTGCTCTACCACCCGTTGAAATCCGCTGGTGATGTTGGTCTGATTTGTTGCCAGGATGGCTTGCTTCTCGTTGATTCCCCGAAGGATTTCGAATTGGCTTGCGTGGATATCCGACTGATGATGGATGGCTTCTGCCAGTTTTTCGATTCCCGCCACCACCCCCGCAGATGTTTGGATGTGCAGCGAGAGGCTCTCCCTGAGAGCCTTGAAGTGCTCGTCGTCTTCTTTGATGTGTTCTTCGAGAGATGTCTTAAAGGTCTTGACTTCCGTGGAAATGGCGGTGGTGAGCTTGTCGGTGTTCTCTACGAGACTCATTACGTCTGCGGCCTTCTTCTCCATCTTGGCGAAAAAAGTGTGAATTTTCCAGCTAACGAGGAGAATTGCCGGCCACCCGATGCTGGGCAGCCACTTCATGAACCACTCCAAAGGGCTGAGGTTGTTGGGGATGTCGATTAAGATCATTTCATTGTCCTTAGTTGGCCCCCAACGACGCTCTTGTAGCGGCGGAAGCACCCAAAGTATCCATCATAAAGGGGTTTGCTAGTGTCGGAACTTACCTTCTCCTACCGCCTCCTCGGCGGTTGAATGGATTCTGCACCACCTGCGTACCGGGAGACATCATCAAGTTCGTTTGAAGCTTGCGCATCCGTTCCAGAGTCTTGAGGTCCTGCATGGCCATTCCGTCAAGAGAAATCAGGGGTTTCGAAGGTTTGTATATCTGTTCGGCAATAGCCAAACCTTCCCCTGTCGGGTCGTTTTTCAGCCCGCCCTCTTCCATCAGCCACTTTTGAGCGATGTAGGCGACTTCCTGGACGGCATCGACCATGTCGTCCGTCGCCCCCTTCTCTGCCGGTGCCTGGACCCTGATCTGGTACTTGCCGACGAACTCGGCTTCGACTAACCTCATTTCGTCCATAAACTTAGGCACGAAAGGAAATCGGCAGCGAGTGTTCTCCATATAGCCCTTGAGGGCGAAAGCCATCTGGCTGTTGATCGTGGTCGTCAGGTTGAGCAGTTCCACGTTGTAGATTTGGTTGATCTCCAACAACTGGACGAGTTGCTGTCCTCCGTGTTGGTCGGTGGCTCCCTTGAAACAAGGCATGACCCGGTTGAGCGCCCGGAGCCATAGCAGGATGTCCTCTATGGGAAGAGCCTTGAACCCCTTGTATTTCTCGACCCCCGGAATCTCGAACACTCCGGGTCCGTCGAATCTTTCCCCGACCTTCATCCGGTCGATATAGTCGTAGACCAGTTCGATGGGGTTCTTTCCGCCGCGATGCTCCAGATGCGCGATGGCCAGGGCGGTGGCATCGTTCTGCATTCCCAGGTCGAGCCCCCAGAAGTAGCGGCGGCCGACGCACGTTGGCGTGAAGGCGATGAGGTTGAGCCGGGCGGTATCCGCCATCGGCTTGGGGATGGAATCGTTCGAATACTGCACGTCGGTGCATGCCCGTATCTGCGCTTCCGTGACATAGCTTTCGGAAGAGTCCAGGAATTGGCCTCCGAACTCCGCCTTGAACGTCATGGGGTTCTTTTCATATTCGCTGTGCAGAAACTTTGGCAGTACAGTGGGGTTCATTTCCGCCGTCGAAACCCGCATGGTGAAAATGTCCGAACTCGCACCCTTGTCCATGGCCAACCTGTGCAAGTCGTACATTTTACCGACTTTGGTCCACGGGCTGGAAATCGACAGGATGAGGGAATCCTGGAATTCCCGATAACCTTCCGGGGAGAGAAGCCGCATCTGCTCGGGACTGACCCATTGCCCGTTGATCAACTCGGCATGGTGGAAGTTCAAGGTACTGGGCGTGGCGGCGGCGTAGACTTCGTCCGATGTCGAGCCCTTCTCGCTGCGGAAATGGGCGAATTCATCGAGGGCCAAGAAGACGTTGGAAGGAGACCGGACGCTGTTGGTCGTGCAGTTATGCACCGCCGCCAGCTTGGTTAGAAAAGAATGGGTGTTATTCACACCGATATCTACCACTCTTTTCTTCTCCCCGGTATTTTCAACCTTGGAAATTTGAGACCAATAATAGTTTTGACCATCTATTTGCTGGAAAAATCGGTAGCAACGCTCTTGTCTGCAAATTTCCACTATCCAGCTTTCGGCGTGTTCCAGACCTTTTTTGTCAGTGTAGGCTGGCTTGCGCTTGACCGAAGACATCAACCCTGCCTGTATACTTATGGCAAACAAGGAGTAAGCCAACTTTCTGGATGTGGTTTGTGCTATATCCCTGTTGTCGCTTCCATCCCCGTCAAGGTACCCCCGGATGAGCGCTTTCTGGCAATCTTTATCCCAAAACAATGCAGGAGTAGGAATTGACTTGTTTTCACAGCCCCTTCCGAACCATCGTGTCATTCCCCTACCCAATTCCACACTGTGACATGAAACCGAACATTTGTTTCTCTCGGATTCTTCTGATAATGTGGACGGTAATCCGAGTTCGGATAGAAGTGCTTGTTGGACGAACGCAGCAAGGGTATTCTTTTCGTTGATATGAAATGTCCACTTCACAGTCCCCATAGGGTCCCGTGATCCCGACACCGACCCTTCGGCTAAATACAGACCGTATAAACGACAAGCCGTGACATTGACGGGAAATGCTTTCACAGAACGAGCAGGCACGGGAGCAACATTCCGAATGTAGGCATGTCCATTGGCCACAGCCTCAAATCTCTGCAATTTGGACTCGCCGTTACCCAATGGAGTCAAATTGCGTCTGTCTTCTGGAATTTGAGGAAACACCAAGTAATCCCCCACGCTCAACTCGGTGGTGTGTCCCTCGGTCAGCTTTATACCGAAATCGCCATTCCCGATCCTTGGCTTGCCGCTTGAATTAGACCACCTCCAGCTAAGCCGGTCTTTGGGACCTTTTTTTGTATTCCAACGATACAAATATGGAAGTTTGGAGATGGCGTCACTATGCTTTACATAAATGCAAGTGTGCTTGGGGGTTAGGAGGAGAGGATCATTCCTGAAATTCCTGGTTTCTAATGCCCAGGCTAGTTCGTAGTTGAAAGTTTGAAACTCGGTAGTCCGAGTATCAGCATGCATGTCCAGAACGCTGTTCCCTGGCGCTACATCTTTGAGCGGGGAGAGACCGACCGATGTCCATATAAGTTCGTTTTCGTCTATGCAGGGATGCGACTCGACGTTGACCGTAGGGGTGACATCGCGCTTTCCACGGTCGGACTCGGTGACGAATCCCAACCACGAGCCGCTGGATGCTTTCAGATAGGGCGAGAAGAAGGGGGCTCGGTTGACTCCTTCTCTCAGTTTCTCGTACAAGCGGTTGGACCCGTCGTCGTCCTGGGCCAAGAAAGTGAAGTCGATGGGGGAGCCCGGCACGAGACCGAAGTACTCCTGGGGGCTCTTCTGGTTGAGAAGCTGATAGAGCTTGTACCCTCCGATGCTGGCCACTACCTCCGAATTGTGAGTGACATTGAAGTTCTTCCCGAACAGGAACAACCCATTGGGGTCATCGACGGTTAGACAACGCACCATCTGTTTTCCCGCTGGCTCTACGGATACAATGTAACGCCAATTCTGAGTATCCTTGACATTTTTTGGTATTCTTGCCAGCTTGCGGGCGAGCTTAAAGACTGGCAACATCCCCGTCCATGTTACACAGTACTTTGGACCACAGTCCTTCCCATACAGTCTTGCAATCCCTTCATTCCAAAATGGCTTTAAGCCAAGACTTGCCGCCAAATGGTACACACCTTCCGCTAGGTCTTTACTGGTGTTGCAGAACTCTACCCGCCCATCTTCGGCACAATACCCATCTGTATCCATCAATCCCCGAAGCAATTCCAATCTCTGGGTTTTGGATGCCCATAGATATTCCCATGGGATGTGCTTGTTACAAAGAAGTCCCATTTTTCGCAAAATAGGGGTCAAACCATAAATGTTCCATTGCTGACCCCAACGGCTTTTCTTCCACTGAAATCCCGCAGAGGAAAATTGCTGAAGCATTTCTGGAGCGTCTTCTTCGGCGGAGGTGAATCCATTACCGCCGATTTTACGACCGTCTCCAAGCCATGCCCCTAGACAATATGGGTCTAGGGGAAGGTTTCTTTCAGTAAACTCAACAGCCTTAGTCAGATGAACTGAGTGATTGGCCTGAATTTTTCCCCCAGTTCTGGCCAGTAGAGTGGCTCGTATTTCTTCCGTGGTTCTGACAGACCCCTTGATCTCTGGGCGAGGAAAATGCCCTCGACGGTATTTTCTATTTTTGGCAAGACGAACGAAAGGCTCTCCACATCCACAGGCGCAGGCACCAGCACCAACAGCAGTTACCCTCGATTTATCTTTACGACGATTTCTATTTTTGCGTTCTTTACGAGTAAATGTAAACCAGCGATGTTCCGGGTGTGTCAGTACCGATGTACCATCGTCAAAAGTGACTCGGTAGGCTTCCGATTCAAATGGTTCATGAGCATATAAAACAGCGGTCGGCATCCCGCTAGGGGATATGACCACATCCCCGCTTTTAATATCCCCGTTCTTAACGAACCCGTTTGGAGTGGGAATAAGTTCATCCAATGCAATGGCTTTCCCGCCTCTGCGACCCGCGAAAATGCACGCTTCGTTGAATCCCCGGTACGGCAGGTCGTTCCAGTCGCCGATGTTGCAGCGACCGTCTTCGTGCATGATGTGCAGGCATTCCCGCTCGCTGACCGTGCGGAGCAGCTTCTCGCGGAACACGTCATAGAGGGGAATCATGCCTTCTTTGTAGTCGAGCGGGACGCCCAGGACGCACTTCACGATCAACCTCTGGAGAGGATAAAGGTGGACGTTGAGTCCCTGAGAAGATTCAATGAAGTCGATGGCGTTCAGGATCGCCGGTGTGCCGCTGATTTCCTTTTCCACCAAGGCGCTAAAAGTTCCGCCGCCCTTCCTGAACCTGTTTATACTAGGCATTTTATCTCCTATCTAGGAAACCCGTAAACTTTTCCCGTAAAATCCGTGTAGATTGGCGTATACTTAAGGTGCAGAGAAGGAGTGCTGAATGGAACTGTCTCAGGGAGTCCTTCAATATCTTGTGAAGACCGCCAATTGTGGCCACCGAAACGCCGACCGGCTGATTCTGGAAGGAGTCGAAGGCGAACTCGTCATGTTCGAGAACTGTACCGCTTGTGCAAGGGAACAGCAACTTAAGCTGAGTGTCAAACGGCACCTGGAGCAATGGGCGGAGGGCAAATGATCAGTATGCAGACAGGCGTAGGAACCGCATTAGACGAAAAAGAAAGGGAAATGCTATGATCTATTTCCAGTGTCGGGGCTGTAAGGGAAGCTTCACCAGCGAACGGCAAAGCGACTTCGAGAATCGGCAATGCCGGACGTGTTCCGGGGAAGAGGAAGAGGCTGCCCGGAAGCTGGCGGCGGACCTGCGATTTGCAGCGGAGGAAAAGCGCCGTCTGGAACAACTGGACAAGGAGATCGCCGCCGCTCGCCTTGTCGCTGCGGAAGCGGAAGCCCGGCTGTTTGCGTTCCGGCAAAGCGCGAAGCCCGAGAAGAAGCAGGACACGAAGAAACAGCGTGACCAGAAGCGCCGCCAGGAGTCGGGACTGGTGGGCTTCGTTGACCGGGCCTACGGTCAAAGCGGCGTCCGAGACTCCGACAGGTATTAAATCTCCTCAAGTCTTGTGTATCTTGATGTATACTATAGGTGTGGGCAATCGGACCAAGAGGAGAACACATTGAAACCAAAGAGCGTCAGTCAGAAAGTCAACAAGGTCAACCCGGACGTTGAACAGAGCGCCCCGATTGGCAACGAATACGCCCTCTACTGGCAAGACGGCGGCGTAGTGGATGCGCAGAAAAACGCCGACTACGCAGGTAACCTGATGGATGTCGAGAAGATCGCCCAAGAGTATGCCAACAAAGAGGATTCGACCGTCCTGGTGGTTCGCTGCGGGCTCGGTGTGCAGGTCAAGATAGAGCGGACCGTGCGACCGACCACGGTTACGGAGGCATAGCATGGAGTACCCCGAGACTTGCCCTAACTTCAAACCGGCAACCAGGGAGGTAATTGAACAAGCCAACCTGTCCCTGTCCCGGATAGACGAGGCAAAAAAGAAGGGTGAAGCAAGCTTGAAGGGGGTGCTGCTGGCGGCATCCCTGTACGCCTTGACTCACATGGAAAAGGATGTAACCCTCCAATGATAGAAGCGGAAGCCAAGGCCCTGAAAGTCGAAGACCGGGTCATATTTCGGTTCGAGGGAACGAACTACACCAAGGGGACGGTCACCCGCACATGGCACGCCGCCTTCGAGATCGAGTGGGACGACGGCACCCTGCAACGCCCCTCTTACAACGAGGCTCATTACATCTTCAAACTGGAGCAACCGCAATGATCGAACAAGATGAACAAGTACAGGCGTTTGTGGCGTACAGTGCGGTCGGCGAAGCCCCGCCTCCGCTCGGAGAATCGAGGACCCGCGAGCGCATGGCGTTCAAGCGTGCTCGGTTCATGGAGGATTGGCGCAAGGAACTCGCCCATGAGCAGGAGAAATGTCCTCATACCAATGTGCTGCACTGGAGCGGCGCAAGCACGGGCACGCTGAGCATCTACAACCCCATCCGTGTCTGCGTCGAATGCGGTCTGTCCGAAACCGGGGGATGGGGGTGCTACAGCGTTGACTGCCCTCATTGGCACACCAGAGAGCACACCAGAGAAGACCTCTTACAGCCCCACCCGAAACTCGGCCCCACACCAGGGCGGACTTTCACCGAAGCGACCGACACCGAAGTTGATCGCTATGTTCTGAAATAAACCCATTCCGGGCAGTATTCTACTTGGGCGGAACCTTTCTTTTATCGTCCCTTTCATAGGGGCGTGAATTGAACGCACCCATCTAAAAACAAGGAGAACCACAGATGTCGCGGACGGCACCGGTAGAAAAGACTCGAAACATTGGCATTATGGCTCATATCGACGCAGGCAAGACCACTGCGACGGAGCGTGTCCTTTATTACACCGGAATCACGCATACGATTGGAGAGGTCCACGACGGCGCTGCCACGATGGACTGGATGGTACAGGAACAAGAGCGGGGCATCACCATCACTTCCGCCGCAATCACCTGCTTTTGGAACGATTTTCGTATCAATATCATCGATACTCCGGGGCATGTGGACTTCACGGCGGAAGTCGAACGTTCTCTCCGGGTGCTCGACGGGGCAATCGCCCTCCTGGGGGCGGTCGAGGGTGTGGAGCCGCAGACCGAGACCGTGTGGCGTCAAGCGGACAAGTACGGCGTGCCGCGAATCGTGTTCGTCAACAAGATGGACCGCGTGGGGGCCAACTTCGAGGAATGTGTCACACAATTGAAAACGAAGGCTCATACCAACCCTGTCGTGGTTCATTTCCCTTTGGGCGAGGAAGGCAGCTTCGCAGGGACCATCGACGTTGTCAATCAGAAAGCCCTGGTCTACAAGGATGAGACCTTGGGGGCCGATTTCGACGTGCGTCCGGTCCCGACCGAGTACCTTGAGGAACTGAAACAGTACCGCGAGCAGCTAATCGAGTCCCTGGCGGAGGTTGATGATTCCATCCTCGAAAAGTATCTCAACGGAGAGGAAGTTTCCGTCGAGGAGTTGAAGGCGAGCTTGCGGCGGAACACCATCGCCATGAAGATCGTCCCGGTCCTGTGCGGCTCGGCGTTCAAAAACAAGGGAATACAGCCGCTCCTGGATGCGGTGGTGGATTACCTTCCCTCCCCGGCCGACCGGTTCTCTACGGAGGGACTGGTTCCGGGCACCGAGACACCGCTGGCACGCAAAGCCGAAGATACCGAACCCTTTTCCGCCCTGGTCTTCAAGATCATGACCGACTCGTTTGTGGGCCAACTCGCCTTCTTGCGAGTCTACTCGGGCACGATCAAGGGCGGCGATGCGATTTACAATCCCCGCACCGGGCGGCGGGAGCGCATCTCCCGGCTGCTGAAAATGCATGCCAACAAGCGGGAAGAAATCAACGAAATCTACGCGGGCGAGATCGCCGCCGCAGTCGGGTTGAAGCAGGTAATCACCGGGGACACGATCTGCGACGAGGACAACCCCATCATCTTCGAAGCGATGGACTTCCCCGCACCCGTGATCTCGGTCGCCATCGAGCCCAAGACCAAGGTTGACCAGGAGAAGATGGGCATAGCCTTGGGCAAGCTGACCCAGGAGGACCCTACATTCAAGGTCCATACCGACCCCGACACCGGTCAAACCCTGATCTCCGGCATGGGCGAACTGCACCTGGAGATTATCGTAGACCGCATGAAGCGGGAGTTCGGGGTGGGGGCCAACATCGGCCAGCCGGAAGTGTCGTACCGCGAAACCGTCCGCAAGACGGTCGAAGACGTGGAGCACAAGTTCAAACGGCAGACGGGCGGACACGGACAGTTCGGGCACGTCTTCTTGACGGTCGGACCTCAGGACCAGACCCCCGAGGAGATCGCCGAGATCGTCAAGAAGAAGTCCACCAACAAGTACGACGCCGACCACAACCTGCTCTTCCTGGACCAGATCGTAGGCGGCGTGATCCCGAAGGAGTATATCCCCGCCGTCTACGCCGGAATCAAGGAAGCCATGGATGCGGGCAACCTCACCGGGTGCGAAATGACGGGCATCAAGGTGGCTCTGACGTTCGGCTCCTACCACGAAGTCGATTCCTCGGAAATGGCGTTCAAGATCGCCGGGAGCATGGGCTTCAAGGAAGCCGTAGCCAAGGCATCGCCGACCATCCTGGAACCGATGATGAAGGTGGAAGTCGTGGTTCCCGATGAGTACATGGGCGACGTGCTCGGCGACCTCAGCGGGCGTCGTGGCCAGATCGAAGGCATGGAGAAGCGGGGCTCGACCCAGATCATCAAATCCACCGTGCCGCTGGCGACGATGTTCGGATACGCCACGGACCTGCGGTCCAAGACCCAGGGACGGGCGTCCTATACGATGCACTTCCTGCAATACAAGGAACTGCCCGTCAAGCTGGCTGGCGACGTGATCGAACGCATGAAAGGCGCAGCAGCGGAGTAAATCCGTTGTATACTATATACGGAGGCACAAAAGCAATGAGAGACAACAACCCGATCATTCACGTTTGGATTACGAAATATGCTCTCACCACGGGTATCTACGAACGGGATGTGGAACACAACCTCCACATTTCCGAAGACTTTGTCACGTTTCGTGCGGCTTCCGTCGAGGGAGAAGGGGTCAGGTACGACGAAAACTACCACGGCGAGGGCAAGGAATGGCACCGGACGGAACAGGGCGCAAAGGACCGTGCCAACAAGATGGTAGCCGCCAAGATCGTCAGCCTCAAGACATCGCTTGCCAAGTTCGAGAAGCTCAAGTTCTGATGTCCAAGAAGAGACTGATAAAACGACCGTATCCGAGAACCGCCCCCTGCGCCATACTTTGCCGGGCTGACGGGAACAAAGTCGGGGCCATGATAGGGGAGGACTACATCAGCGGGGTCGCCGGTTTCGGCGACACGCTGGCCGATGCACTGAGAGACTTGGCCGAGGAAATCGAAAAAGAAACGGAGGAAACAGCGATGATTGAGCGTGATGCAAAGATCGACTTGCAGCTATCGGTCAGAACCCTGCGATTTCTGGCCACCCAAGACCCGAGGACCCCTCTCATTGTCAAAAACGGCGTGCCCCTGGCGGGCAAGGCTGTCGTCGCTGCCTTGGAGGGCTTTCCAGCGGACTGGATTTTCAAAACGTAAATTTCTCCCCATTTCATGTATCCCTGATGTATACTACCAGTGGAGGGAACATGAACCTATACTGGCAGACATCAGGCAACGAAGAAGAGACTGAAGAACAGGAACTCACTGCTTCCGCCGAGCGTGCCTCCGAAGAGGCGATGACCCAGGACTACCTCCGGTTCGGCGAACCCATGACCGAAACCGAGATCGTAGAAGCTGCCGAAGAGGAGCTTCTCGAACGTGCCAAGTACTTGATGCTTATGGCAGCGGTCGAACTGATTTCCGAGCGTGCCGAGTGTTTGACACTGGCGGCATAGGGAACAACCTTTATGGAAAAGAAAAACCTGGAATACGCGGTACATTTGCCCGAAGGAACGCCAGAGTGTGGAGGCGACACCCCTCGTTCGGAGTATTTCCGAAACCCTGATGCCGCCATCTCTAAAGCATTCCATATGGCACGTGAGGTCGGGAAGTCCATCATAGACATTCTCATCTACTCTGGGGAAGCAGCGAACGCCTATGGCGGACCAGATGCCAAGAAAGCATTCAAAGAGGACCCTGACGCCTCGGTGTTCGAGAGGTTTGAAATCACGGTCAAGAGCCTCGGAAAGATCGACTAAATGAGACGCATCTACCACATAGCAATCATTCTGTCAATAGCTGCCATTCTTTGGGGCATCTACCGGCTGATGGCATAAAATTGCCAATTTCGTGTATCCCTGATGTATACTAGAACTGAAGGGAAAACATGAGCCAGAGATTCACAGTCAAGCAGGTAGGCAAGCGGTCGGTCGGACGCCCCCATTGCGCCCTGTGCGGCTGCACCCGCGAACTGGTCCCCGGAAGCGGTGTCTGCCAGAACCAATGCTACTGGAATTTATTCGGTTGGGTGGGCTACAACGCCGTCAACGGCAAGACGATTTTCCTCGACAGCCGGGCGCTGCCTCTTGCCAAGATGCATGATTACGACCTCGTGACGAAGACCAAGTCTGCCAAATCCTGGCCGAAGATCGTGGCGGTGGCCAACGGACTCGGATGGAGCGGGGATACCGCCGCCGAGAGCCAGCCCACGTTCATTCACCCGGAGGAAGAATGAGAAACCCCTACCGGATGCGGAAAGAGGTTCGCCGATTTACGATCCCGTCGCCCGTGAATGCCGAAGTCCAGGTACCTCGGGTGCTCCTGGAATGCGGACATGTCATCCGGGGCCGGATCGGAAACCGAGGCAAGGCGGAACTGATAGCCGAACTGGCGCGAAACCTCAAAGGGACCGCTGCCAAACACCGGGAACTGCGACTGCACGGACCCGGAACACGCCGCCAGCGGCAAGAACTATCTCTTCTTCGGGTTGATTTTCGGACAAGAAACCGAAATGGGGTATTTCTCCCTTGTGGAGCTTGAGCAAATCCGGGGGACGGGCATCGCCCGTGGTTTGGGAATCGAGCGGGACCTTCACTGGACGCCCCGCACTCTGTCGGAATGCCGGAAAGAAAGAGGGCAGTCCTGATGAAGAAGTCTCAAATGATTGAAGCTCTTACAAGCCCTACTATGAAGAGGATTCTACAATCCGGCAGGGTTCCCCTTGCTTCCGTGAGTGACACCTTGATCCGGTCGCTTTCGACATGGTTCGAGTTCCACCCCAGGGAACACCGTGCTTTCCTGTTCCATTCCGGCAAGATCGCCGGAGAGACCGAACTGAACCGTTCGCTGACCAGCCGGGTCGCCTGCTTGGTCTCCATCGGCACGGACGGGTTTCCGGTAGCCGCTTCTCGTTGGGCAGTCAACTATCGTTTGGCGGAGGCATAATACTTACCAAAGCAGAGATTGCGGCGAACGAGCCGCACGGTCCGGCGTGCTCCTACTACGACGTAAAGGACCTCCCTCCCCACGTCGGACCTTGGAACCCCCGCTATGTCTGCTACGCTCGCGCCCACGGGCGAGAGCCTCAGGCGATGCTGGATTACGACAGGGACAGGTTCCCTGGCGGCAGCATGAGCGGCTTCGTAGTGTGGAACGGCGATAAGTGGAAAGAGTTCGCAAACAAGTTCCACCCCAAGACCCCGCCCGAGCTTCGCCAATGCTACCACGGGGACGAGTACGACCGCTGGCTGGCCGCAGAATCCCGCCCGAATTAGCGTATCCTGATGTATACTGATTGTGGAGAGAGACATGAATTCAGTCAAAAGTCGGCGAAGAGACGTGGCATGGAAACATCACTACGAGTATCGCCTGCGCAACCCGGTCAGTTCGCGTTCTTCTTCATCGCTCAGTTCGTGAGCTACTTCATAATTGTTGCCAACACCAGGGCCTTCACGTCCGGGCTTTACGTCTGGACGGCAGTCACGGACTCTCTCTTCGCCGCACAGGGGTTCATCGTCCTGAAAGCCATGGTCGGCGGTGAAGAAAGAACCGGCTTTTGGGCCGGAGTCGGGTATACTATAGGTGGGACCTGCGGGAGCCTGTGCTCCATATGGGTCACCAAGCTTGTCTTCGGGAGGTGAAAGTGGCAATTGACATGTATGCGAAGTCGAAGGCGTCGGTAGACTGTCGGTGGGCTATCTACGTGAACGAAACGGCCGACGGTGTGTTCCAGCGGTACTTGACGACGGAAGACCGTCCGGTCGCGTACTTCAACGACCTGAAAACCAGGAAGGGCAGCGGCGTTAATGTGGTCATGCTGAACGTGCCGCGAGGCCCGGTCAACTTTCCCAAGGAACTGACCCCTAGTGAGGTCATGCGGTACAAGAAGGAGGCTGTAGCATGATTGAACTTCACCTTGAAGACGAAAAAGAGCCGACCAGCGTCAACGAATCTATGATCGTCTCGTTCAGGAAATCGGTGTCGTCGTATCCGCCTGGGTGCGGCGTGAAGGACCCCAATGTCAACGGCACGACGTTGAAACTCAGCAACGGCGCTGTCCTGAGGGTCCGGGAGAGCTACAGAATCGTCAAAGAACTGGTGACGGACCGCTTAAACGGGTACTTCTCACGCAGGCCGATGGGAGACGAGGAATAATGGCAAAAGAAAGACAGGAATGCCCGCACGACGTGATGGACAAGTACGTCACCGCACAGAAGGCAGGCGGTTATCTCGCCTGCGAAAAGTGCTTGACGGACAAGGAGATGAGCCGACCGGGATTGGTGCCGGGCTGGAAAGAGCGCCTGAAGAAAAAGAACCTGAAAGCCGAACAGTTCCAAGCCAACCTGGCCGCCGCTGGTCGAAAGATGCAGATGACGGACCCGGATGCGGCACCGGACCCGGTCGCGGCGTCCGATTGCCTGAACAACAGCTAGGAGATCGACATGGATGACAAGACGGGAAAGATGCTCAAGGAAGCGCACCGGCTCGTTGAGGTGCTCGAAGAGTCGCAGTGGGGCGGATTCGCATGGCCGGAGGCGAAGGTCGATGAGATCATGTCCGCCCTGAACCTTTCTTACCGTAGTGACGGCGTGGAACGCCGCCGCCCGGCACTGGTTCGCACCGCGAGCGCATAGGAAACGCCAATGAACATCGCAGTTGTCTACCAGAGCACGATAGGGTCCGCATGGTGCGTATCGGAAGGCATCGTCAGCACCTTGCGGAGCATGGGACATCAAGTTCTGGACATGCCGCAGTCCGGCTACCGTCTGGACTCCGTGTCCTGGTGGACCCGGCTGAACGAGATCAACTACGGCGACCTGCTCATCATCAGCGGGGCGGACTACGCCTACTGGCAGCGGCGGTTCGGCGGATATCATACGGAGACCGCCTGCCCGGACTATTCGGGCACGCTCGCCAAGATCAAACCGCCCAAGTTCGCCATGTACTTCGAAAGCCGGGGAATGTGGCCGGACTTGGCCCAGGACTTCCCCTGGCTGGCGAATGCTTTCGACCACAGTTTCTATCCCGCCGTCCAGGACGCCGAGGAACTGGACCTACAGTTCCCCGGCAAATGCCACTGGCTGCCCTTTTCCGCCGACACGAACGTCTTCTTCCCTCGCGGGATAGCAAGGCAGTTCGAGCTGGGGTTCATCGGACATGTCTACCCGGAGCGCCAGACGTTCCTGGACGAGTACTACAAGTTGATTCCGAGCAACGACTTTGCACCGATAATCGGTCATGCGACGGTAGAAGATATCGAAGGCGTCAACATCCCCGACTCCACCCAAAGGATGGCGTACAACCTCAACCGACTCAAAGTGTTGGTCTGCCTGCCCACCAAGGCCCAAGAGATGGTCACCAAGATATATGAGGGTATGGCATGCGGATGCTGCGTCCTCGCCCCCTACTTGCAGGGTGCGGCGGCCAAGAACATGCAAGGGATCGAGCACGGTCGAGACCTCCTGTTCTACAACCCCACTCCGAGAGGTTTGTTGGAAATGGTGCGAGTGGTCAAGTCCGATCCCGCCCTCGTAGAACAGATCGGTTTCAACGCCGCTATTACGGTGATGCGTGAGCACACCATGCAGAAAAGAATGGAGTTTCTACTTTCAAAGAGGTGAATATGAGTCGTGTAAACATACTGGCGGCGATCATCGGGGGGTTCGGCGGGGCGCTTTCCGTCACCGTACACCGCATCTTGGCGGCGTTACTGGCTAATACCGAAAGGTTCAGGACGTGGGAAGCAACGAAGAGGTCCCAAAAGCTCATTCGGCAAGCTGAGCGGGCGGAACGTCACCGGAATTACCTGGAGGATTCGGCGGCCGAGGAAGCCTACTGGAAAGAGCAGGAAGCCGAGGAAGAGACCTACCGGGCGGCCGAGGAAGCGTATTGGGGAGAGCAGGATGGACGCTGACTTCTGGTATGATGGAAGACCGATAAAGTTCCTCAACTTGCAGGAATGGGACTACGTGGACAACGCCCTCCTGCGGGGCATGTGGTACGAGCTTCCCAATCTCGAATACATTCGAAGACTGGGAGTGCTTGGGAACTGCGCTGACGTGGGGGCATACATCGGAACCCATTCGCTTTATCTCTCCCTGTTTTGCCTTTCCAGTACCGTCTACTCGTTTGAACCGACGCCGAGTGTTTATCGCCGCTTGGTGGCGAACCTGGAAGCTAACGGCGTCAAGAATGCCGTCACCTACAACCTGGCCCTGGGGGATTGCGAAGGGTGGGGCAAGGAAGAAGCCTGCGACCCTGCCAGGATCGGTTCCCGGAGCGGGGCCAGGTTCGTGTCCTGCGATGATGATGCCGATGCGGTGAAGCAGGTTACTCTTGATTCCCTCCATCTGGACATCGACCTGCTCAAGATCGACGTGGAAGGACAGGAGCTAGCCGTCCTAGAGGGGGCGCAAGTGACCCTCGAAAACGTCAAGCACCTGTTCGTGGAAATTTGGCCGGAGAGAGTCGGCAAAACAGAAACCCCCCTGCACCAAGCGGGCTTCAAGCTAAAGACCAAGCTGGAAGAAGACCTTTATCATTTCGAAAAGAGGTAACGATGCCGAAAATCGATTCCGGGATGTGGCGGCGCTATTCTTGGCGCAAGTACAGCCAGAACAACGAGGACGGGATACTGGACTACCTCTTTACGGTCGTCAAGCCCACCTACTCCTTCTACGTCGAAATCGGAATCTCTCCCCCGGAGTCAACCAGGGAGGATAACTGCCGACTGCTGTACGAAACCGGCTGGACTGGGCTCCGTGTAGATTCCAAGGACTACCCTGGCTACGGGTGCGTCCGGGAGTTCGTGACCCCACAGAACATCAACATCCTGCTGACAAATCATCGGGTCCCCCACGATTTCGATCTCTTCTCCCTGGACATCGACGGGCAGGACTCTGGAACGCTCTCAGCCTGCGGCCAAAGGTGGTGGTCATCGAATACAACGCCAGCTTCCTCCCGGAAGAAAGCAAGGTCATTCCTTTAGACCCCGCCTTCGCATGGGACGGCACGCGGTATTACGGGGCCAGCTTGCGAGCGATCTGGAACCTGGGGAAGTCAAAGGGGTATACCCTGGTCTTCTCTAATGGCGTTAACGCTTTCTTCGTCCAAAACGACTTGGTAGACAACAAGGGCGATTTCTCCTTCGATTCCGTCTATACGCACCGCACCGAGCATCCCCCAGACGCCAAGAATCGCCCGTGGGTGACGGTGCCTGAGACCTGGGATGAACTGACCATAGAGCAGGCCAGGCTTTGGTACTGCGACTACATGGCCTTCAGGGGCGACATCCTGTACTATTCGAAAGACCAGGAACATTTCAAAAAGCTCTCAAGGGTCTGATTTTCTCTCAATACCGTGTATCCCTGATGTATGCTAATAGCGGAGGGAAACGGACATGTGCGAAACTGCTGGATGCAAGCTAGATCACACGGTTCTGGTCGTCGCCCGAGTCGTCCTGTCGAACGGTTCGGTCGGGGCTGCGGAACGGGCGTGCGATGTGCATGAGCCCACCACCCTCGCCGTCCAAGTTTGCAAAATGCCCACGACGGACGGTTTTGGAGAAGGCGATCAAAGACGCCAAGAATAAGGCGCAAGGGAGCAGAGAGTTCGTGGCAAGAGCCCGTTCAGTGGCTTGGTAACTGAAAACACTTTGGAATAAAAATCATGGAGGTCACCGATGGCAAAGCCGAGCAAAGCTGAAAGTCTGAACAACAGGAAAAAGGCACACGAGAAGAAGAACAGTGCCGCCCACGAACGCTGGGTGCAGCAAAAACGCGAGCGCAACCAAACGCAATACGGCAAGAAGGTCGCACAGTCGATAGCAAGGGAGAAGGAAGCGGTCCTTGAAGAACTGGATGGAACCCATGTTTGAACCCAACGCCTGCACGGAGACGTTCTGGACCCTGCTGAGAAACGGGGCTCATTGGGAGTTCGAGTTGTTCCTGATGCTCCTGTTCGACGGACTGATAGGGGCGCTTCTGTGGCCATTTGTCAAGAAGCACATAGAGCACCATCTGGAACGGGACCGGAAGGAAGAGCAGGAAAAGGAAGCGAATCAACAAGAATGAGCAAAAAGGTTGAGGAAATGAGTTACGAGGAGTTAAGGGCAGCGGTGATGGTCCTGGACCTCAATTTCCGCTACCTCTATCTCCTTTGGACGAACAACAAAATCGACAAAACTATTGCTGTTTGATCGCCGCTTCGCCCTGGGAACGGGGCACGTCGTCGGTGGTCTCGACTTGCTTCGGCTCTCCGCTTTGATCACGGTTGGTCACGAAGCCGCCGTTGGCAGTGCGGTTCTTCATCTTTCCGACTTCTTTGGGATCACCGGTTTCGTCGCGGTCGGTCGTAAAGGCATTCTCGGAACCTTCCTTGGCCGCCAACTCCTCGTCTTGCACCTTGTCGGCTTCGGTGTTCTCGGACCCGAGTGTGTCTTCGGTCGCCTGCTGCTCGGGGGTCTCCAGGGCTTCGCCTGCCGTCTCAAGGTCATTCTCCTCGGGAAGCTCGACGCCCAGGTTGCTGGCCAAATTCTCCAGGCCGGCTACGATCTCGTCCATCGACTTGTAAAGCTCGGCGATGGCGTCGGCGAGCACTTCCGGGTTCTTGTCGGCCACACGACGGAACTCGGCGGCGAACTTGCGCCGGGCAGCCATGCGGACCCTCAAGCTGGCGTTCTTGGGGAGCGTGGAAGTCAAATCCAGGTTTTTCTGGAGGGACGCGAACGAGGCGGCCACGAGGCTGGTGTTGTAAGCCAGTTCTCCGAGGGCCTCGGCGACCTTCTTCGGCTCACGGACGGCGACTGCCTTCATCCTGCCGAACACTTGAGCCTTCCGGTCCTCGGCGATGGCTCCGATCTTTTCCCTAAGCAACTCTCTCGATGACTTTTGCATGTTACCCTCCGCCGCCTTTGCGGCTCCTACTATGGTTACGATATTCCCTAATCTTGGTCTCATCCCACCAGTACGGCGCATCTTGAACTCGCAGGTGCCGCATTTGAACTGCTGGACGTTCTCGTCTTCCTCTTGAAACTTGTTGCAGCATCCCAGTTCCAGGCTGATCCCGCCCGGCACCCGGATGATGGCGCAATCGGCATCCTTCCATGCCCCCTTGAGTTCTTTGTAATCAACCTCGGGACTGTCGCCCGGCAGCCGGTCATCTTGCTCGGATTGGGGCTCGGATTGGGAAGACCTCTCCCATTCGCTTTCTCGTTCTTCAAGCAGCTTGGGTGCCGCTGCCGTCCTGGTCATGTCACAATCCTTGGGAGAACAAACACACTGGCTCTCCGGGCGGTCACAAGCGTCACAATAGGCGTCCTTAGCGCCGATCATGTGATATGGACCTCCAGGTATCTCGGGCTCGACGGTGTGCTTGGGGGGCTTCTGTGGCGTCCCCTGGGGCTTTCCAGGAGCTTCGTCGCCGAGCGCCTGACTCAAAGCGCCCCATGGGTCGGTTTTGAGGTCGGCGGCCGCCTGAGGGTCTTGGGGCTGCTGGCCAGGTTGCCCTGGCATCGGACCCGCCGCACGTCTTGCGAACTCGCTTTTGAATGTCATAGCTTATAGCCCGTCGTGGCCGGGATTGTGTTGATGGTGATCTTTCAAGCACTCCGAACAGAAGGTCGAATTGCAACCGGGGCAGGTAAGCGGTTCCTTGCCGGTGCCGCAATTCGTGCATGTAGGAAGCTGAAATTGCTTGGAGCCGGCCTTGGGAAGTTCCATCATAGCAGCTTCCTCAATGGGAGGTGCCTGGGGAGTCTCGGGAGTCCCTGCCTGCGGTTTCTCCGCTCCTTGAGATTCCTCAATTTGCTTCTTGCGTTTCTCGGCCCCGATGGCGTAGAGTATCCTGACGATGTCGGGAAGAGAGCTTTCTTTCCCGTAGAAACCGTGGGTCCTGACATACACCTCTATGAGTATCGGAAGGTCGGCGTACAGTTCCTTCATAGAAGGAAGTTCCAACCGTCTCTTCTCCACACCCTTGTCTTTTACAACCACGGTTTTGGGGGAGTCAGGATCGAGACGGTTGCGGTAATTCTCATATTTGTTCTGTAAAACGACCCAATCTCTCTCGATGTCGTCAAATTTGGGGAGTCTAGCGCTTGCCTGACCGCTATATGACTGATATTCATTATGAAGGATGGAGAGAAGCCGCATGTACTGACGGACCTTGTGTGTTCGATACTTCTTCTTCAGCCAATCTTTAAGCGGTTCCGCGAACCTTCCCATAGCAGATGAACCCCACCATCTCCGGTAGTCACCGATGTCCACATCCTGCTCCGCCTTCTCAAATTCCTCGGTTCCAGTGGCATATGAAGCAGTATCGAGCGGGGAGGCACTTTCTTCGTCCTCGGGAGTCAGGCTGACGATGTTCTCAAGGGGGACGGCGTTTTCATCCCCTTCTCCTCTAGGAAGTCGTCCCATTCCTAAGACTTCATGGACATATCTCTTAGCTTCCCCTACTCGCCATTTGAACTGCTTCATCAAAAACTTGGAGACCTGCTTGTCCTCGGGCTCATTCGCCCAGCCGATGGCGGGGCGGGCGGTGACCTGTTGAAACCCTGATTTATTTTCGGGATTGAGCGCCCCTCCTTTACGAGACAGGAGGACCGTATCAACGATCTTGAGAATCGCCTCGTTTATGGCTTCCTGATTCGTACTCATCATATGCTGAGGGGAAAAGACTTTGTGGAGATATCCCGTCCAGTTCATCGATTGGTCAACCGGCAAGCCTGCATGCCGGATATAAATCTTGACATACTCATCGAAGTCTAGATTTTCGGGATCAAAAAAGGCTCGGCGGAGCATCGCTGCAAAGCGTGCTGTTCTGAACGAAACGGGGTCGAAATCGGAAGGGGTGGGGACAGGTCTCCCCCCGAGGTCCGCGAGCTTGAAGCGGAGACCCTCTGCGGTCTTCATGCTTGAGAGGACGATCCAAGATCGACCGTCCGTCGAACCTACAACACGCCCAGGGACCAGAAGGCGATTTGTCGCCGTCTTGCTATAAAGCATTGACTTTACTCCCTTTGGCTGTTAGTCGAGCACTACGTCGTTGGGGTCTTTCGAGCCTTCGACCTTTTTGTCGTCCTTCATGGCCGACTCCAGGGTCTTGAGGTACTCGTCGTGATCCTCGAAAGCCTGCGGGTCCACGGGGGCACCCTTGTCGTCCTGGGCGGCGATCTTGGCTCCCACCTTTGCGAGTTCGGCCGCGTAAAGGGAGTTCATGGCTTCAGCGTCGATCTTTGCGATTTTCTTTCCCATTTCGGTTCTCTCCTTGTCGATTGGGCAGATGTGCTGCCCTATAAAGGGGTGTTGTAGCTGTATTTTGTTCCCCGTTAGGCGATCGTCGTCACGCCGGGGATGCCGACCACCAATGTTTGGGTTGTCGCCACGTTGCCGTGGGGATCGTATGCAAAGCAGTTCAAAATGATGCTTTGCTGGAAACCGCCGACGACCAAGAACGTTCCCGAGCCCGAAGTGCCGAGAAAGCCGGTATCCAGGGAATCCGTCCCGTTGTTCCCGAAAATCCTGACTGAAGTCACATTGACGCTCGACCAGACCAAACTTACCTCATGACCTGCCGAGGTGGTGCTCGGGACTGCGGAGAATGTCGCCGTCCCCGTCTGCTCCAAGATTGTGACCACCAATGTTTGGGTTGTCGCCACGTTGCCGTGGGGATCGTATGCAAAGCAGTTCAGGGTGATGCTGTCCTGGAATCCGCCGACGACCAAAAATGTCCCCGAGCCCGAAGTGCCGAGTACGCCTGTATCCAGGGAATCCGTTCCGTTGGTCCCGAAAATCCTGATCGAAGCCACATTGACGCTCGACCAGACCAAACTTACCTCATGACCTGCCGAGGTGGTGCTCGGGACTGCGGAGAATGTCGCCGTCGAAGGAAGATTCGTGTCCCCATGGGAACTTGCGACGGCAATCAGGGAGAAACCCGGAAGGTCAATGGCTATTTGACCTGTCTTCAAAATGACTTGGGCGACCGCCGGGGCAGTTTGAGAAAGGTAATCGGCGTTGCCGAAGTAGGCCGCCGTGACGAGGTGGGTTCCGGCTGCCCAAGGGTGGAACAGGTCCATTACATAGGTGACTTTGCCATTGACATCGAGGTTGGCGGAATCGATGAGCCCTAGAATGCTGTCCGTGAGCGTCAAAAGTCCGGTCGGAATCTCCGATACCTCGGAAGGCGGAAGCACGGTGGCGGTGAGGGTAAGCGGCAGGCCGAAGAACTGCGGGTTGAAATCGCTGACCAGGATGACGAACGGGTTGAACTTGTTCACGACCACTTGGGACAGGAATTGAGAGCCGGTGGCAAAGTTGAAATCTCCCTGGTAAGCGGCGGTGATTATGTGGGTGTTGACGGACAGTCCCCCGGTGTCGAAACTGGCGTTCCCCGCTGGGTCCAGCATGAGGGTCTGAGGACTGAAATCCCCGATGTTGTCGGAGAGAATGACGTTGCCTGTCGGGGGACCGCCCGTCCCGGCGACGTTGATCGAAAACAGGATCGAGTAGCCCACGATGATGGGATTCTGGCTGCTTGTCAAAGTGACTGTGACAGGGGTCTTGGCATGCACGAATTGTTCGAGGGACGTAGAAGCGACGGAGTAGACGGTGTCCCCGTTGTAGTTTGCGGTGATGGTATGGGGTTCGATGCTCAAGGCGCTGGTGGTGTAGCTACCGGTGGAATCGCCCGGACCGACTGCCAGATTGAGCGTGGCCAAGGTGCCGGAAACGCTGTCCGTCAGGGTGACCGACCCTGTGGGAACGGGGTGCCCCGCCGTGCCCGTGACCGTCCAGGAGAACGTAACGGAATGACCGGTTATACTGGGATTCTGGCTGCTTGTCAGGGCAACGGTAATGGGCTGGGCAGCAGCGAACTGAGCAAGCCACACTTCGTACCCGGTCGCGGTCCCGGTTCCGCCGTCTGTGGGGGCATTCCCGTAAGTCACTGAAAAACCAGCGGAAGAGGAAGACCCGTTCGTCCAACCGACAAAACTGGAGGACGGGTTCCCGTCGCTCGTATATTCCAGGGTGGTATAGCTGTCCCCGCCGGTACCAGCGATGGCTATGGAAGCCCCGTCACCGGCACAAGCCACCGGGATGCGAAGGTCCGACGGCCCGTAAGTGAGAAAAGGTCCGAATGTGGGGGAACCGGTGGGCGGATAGTTTTGACCTCTGTTGGCCGCCTTTCCCGTGGCGATGAGGACACCGAAGATTTCCAGGGAAACCAATTCCACGGACCCGATGAGAGGCGGTGTAGTATTCGATACTGCGACGACAATCGTACCGTTGTCCCCGACAAGGACGGGCTTGACGGCCATCACCGTGTTTGTCGGGACTCTCCAGTAACCGGTGCCCCAGAAGCCTTCGTCATCGAAGAAAGGCGTCCAAGGTCCTCGGCTGGTCACTTGCCCGTTTACCTCGGATGTAGTGTCTACAGGAAGGACATAGCCCAATCTGGAATTCTCATAGAAAGAGCCGGTGGAGATGAAAAGAATCGTGTTTCCGGGAGTGGTCGGATTCGGGAGAGTCAGTTGGAAAGTCTCTTGCCCTATGTTCCAATCGTGGAACGTTCCCGAGCCCGAAGTGGTTGTGGTATGGAATGCCATGAAAGGCAAGGATGCCGGGTCGGCAGGCACATTGATGGTCAGGTTCACCCCGGAGAAGAACGTGACCGTGCCGGTCATGCCAGCGGTCAAGGCGCTGTTGACTACGGTGACCTGTTGACCGAGGAAGTAGGTAAGGTTTCCGCTGACAACGAAGCTCTTGGAGCCGGTGCCCACAAGGACAAATGACGTTGAGGTATCGCACGGGCGACCGACCCTTTTGGACACGGATTGAACTACAACCGGGGTAAGCGCCATCGTTATTCTACCTCATCGTATTCGTCTTCTTCCCCATGCTCGTAGATGGGGGTAATGTACTCGGAAGAAGACAGGAGGATATCATTCCCATCCGGGTAGTTACTGGGGATGATCCATCCGGGAAGTCCGGCGTCCTGAATCGCGTCGATAGTGTCCTCTGGACCGAAGTTGAAGTCCACGTTGAATATGTCCCCCAATTTACCGAGGTCTTCCTTGCTTTCGATCAGAGGAAGACGAATGGTGTGGGTGGTCTCGTACTTCAGGATTCTAGCTTTTTCCTCACCGTGCTGAGTACTGAAGTGCTCCGCCACCGAGGGGGAAGTACTGAACCATGCGGGGGTGCTGATTTCCGCTCGGGAAAACCTCTGGTTGGTGCCGTGGTAAAGCACGGTGCCCTTAGGGATGACGAACGTCTTCCTCCAGCGCCTCCACCATTCCCCGGCGGCCGTCTTCTCGCCGCCCGTTTCGTCGTCTGTCACGACATAACACCAAGCATGTGTAAGTCCCTTCTTTTTAAGAACCCGCAGACGGTGATTTCCATCGAGAACCTTGCCGTTTTCCACGAGAAGAGGCGGCATAGTATTGATGTCCATTTTCATATATTTACGTTCGTTTTCAGGGCTCTGGAGATTGGTGCTTCTTCCCCCCGGCCGCAAAGATGCGATAGGCAAAAGCATCAACTCGGCATGCGCACCCCTAAAATGTTCTTGGACCAATTCGCTGTCCACGTCATAAGTGGCGTAGGTTTCGACATAATCGGCTATTTCTCTGTCGTCAAGCCTGTCTTTGAAGCCTTGCGGCCTGGGGTTGTCCGACGATATCTTTTCCAACAGGGAAGCTTCCAGGCTGGTCCGCTTGCGGCGGAGTTTTTGTTCCGCAGTCGGGACTGCGGGGGCTGGAGGTTCTTTCCTCTTTTGTAGCCTCTTCTCTTCCTGCCGGATCAGGTCGGCCATGTCCGGCTGCTTGGGAGCCGGTGGGGCGGCTTTGGCCGGGGCCGATGCCACGGCAGGTTCGTCCCTGGTCACCACCTGTGCCTTCTCTTCCGGCTTGGGAGCCGGTGCCGGAGCGGGCTCGGGCCGCACGGCCGGGGGCGGTGCCATGGGTTCGGGCGGCGTACCCTCCAGGCGGCTCTCCTCTTCGTGAAGGAGATCGTCTATCAGCTTCTTCTGCTTGTCCTCGTCCTCGACTTCAACGATCTTGTCGATTTCCTTCCGATGCCGCATCTCCTCTTGACGTTCTCGAAGCTTCTTTTCCTTCGGGCTGGGGGGCTGCTCTTCCAGCCGTTCCTTGTTCTTCCTGACTTCCAGGTCACGGACGATCTTGACGATGTTGTGCTGGACGGCGGGCAGGATGCGCTCGAAAACCGTCTTGCAGTGCTTGCAGATGACGAAGTTGTTGCGGAGGTCCAGGCGCTCCGTGGGCGCTTTCAGAAGCGGGCGTGCCTCGCCCTGGAGTCCGTCGCGTTGGTGCAGGTTCCATTGTGCGCCCCAATAGAGGAATGCAGGGCAGTTGTGAACCACAACCCCGTTGGCTATAAAAGACTCGTCTTCATCCACAGTAAGATCGTGAAACAAACTTGGGGCTGCGACACGTATCTTGGAACGTAGAGAGCGGATGAACCCATCGTTCCATTCCCGGTCACGACAATCGCCCCAGCATTTCTCCTTTTCCAAGCGGTTGGTGGCTCTGGATTTGTCTTCCTCGCGCATCACAGGCAGCATTGCTTCAAGGATTTGCGGGTAATCCCTATAATTCCAATTTAGGCGAAACGATGTATTCTTTGCTCCCTTTTTAAGATGGTAAGTCCATCCATGCCAGATTCCAAGAGAAAACAGGAACATGGAGATTTGGGAAATCAAGTCCCTTGAAACTGAAAAAACACTCTGACTGTCATCAGATAAGTATCCGTCCCCTAAAGCGTAAGAACTGACTAGAGCCACCATACTTTCAGACGACCACCCTAAAACCCATGGGGACAACCTTTTGTTCGAACTTCCCCGCCCTACAGCCCTTACTACGGAAGCAGCTAGGTTGGGGCTTTTAACCCACACCGTGAGCCACTTGCGCCCGCCGTGTTCGCAATCCTTTATTTTCACTTCTATGTCGTTTCCATATAGCCTTTTCGCCCTCGTCTCTATGTCCCTGGCTATGGTGTGTCGTTCATTCTGATTAAGAGTGAAAATCACCCCCCGGACACGGTGTTCCTCCCCGTTCCATGAAATTATGACAGATTCCTTGCATTCTATCTTGTTTCCCCAACGACCTTTCTTCTTAAGGCTCATAGGAACGGAGCCCTCGGCAAGGTAGTATCCTGTCAAGGCGGCCAAATCATTGTCTACTTTTTCCTTCCCTGCCCACTCTATCCGAGGAAAATACAAGCACTCCCGCTTGACGAGTTCGAACGGAACCTTCCAGTTAAACTTCCCTTGCGACAGTGTATCGGGAGAGTCCTCCCCTCTCTTGTAATGTCCTTTGATAAACTTTCGCTCCCATCTTTGGCGAAAGTTCACATTTTGATAGCCAAGAGGCTGAAGATATTCCCCACACCCACAGGCGCAAAGCTCGTAACCACGGACCACCGCCATCGGATGATCGTTAGACAGGACCAAAGAGTCACGGTAACCCTCCGACTTTGTCTCCCAAGCTCTTTCACCTATTCTAGCTGGTCGGTTCATTATCGCCGTTACTTGTCGTGATCTCCCTCTATGGGTAATGACCCAATCCCCGATTTTCACTTGCTCTATGGGCTTTTCGGTTCCATCGGCCATCTTGACCATAGTTCCAGGGGCGACGCAGGAGCAGGAGCATTTGACATCCAATTTCTTTGCATCCTGGGTCTTCTCCACATCGTCAACATCGAATTGAACCTGGACATCGTGCCCTGCCGGGTTGGAATCCTTCTCATGGCAAGTGACGTTGTACTCCAGGAAAAGCTCCTTCGGACGGGACTTCTGGAGTTTCGCTTCGCAGCCGGGACGGCGCTTGACGCTGAATGCATTGGTCTGGCGGACGAGATCGGGAAGGCTGATCGCTACTTTGGTCTTGAGCGGGAGATCGAATTTCACCTTGGCGTTGGCCAGGTGGGCCACGGTCAAGGGAATGGTAATCCATACCCTCGAATCGTCAAGCAGGTTGTCAGGAAGACGAGAAAAAGCCATAACACCCCTCTTCTATGGGTTCGTTAGATGGCTTACTCAGCTTGGGCTCGGGAGAAATTATCCATCCCGACTTCGGCGTAGGAGTCCCGCTTTTTCCGAGCCTGTTTTTGCTTGGGTTCGACGGCGGGTAATGGCGGGGTTTCGACAATGGCTTCGACCGGTACGGGTTCGGGCGGGAGAATCGGAGCGACGACGGCGGGCTTCGCCACGACTTCGGATATCATCTTCGATTTGCGGAACGCCTCGATGGCCAAACCTTCTATCTTGATGACCTTGACGATTTGCCCCTCCCTGTAGACCGCCAGGGAATTGCCGTGCCGAGGATCGTGTGACAGCATGTCTCCCGGACGGACGTAAAACTTTGATCCTTCAATGTTTATCGTTGTGTTGGACACATAACTCTTCATTCTAAGCCCTCCGGTCGTTATCCGGTCATTTACCCGGACACGGTGGCCGGATAGACGAAAATGATGAGAAACTCCACGGTTATGTGGACATCTCCGTTAGCTTAATACCGGAATGGGTAGAAAAAAGAAAAGGCGAGGGACCCTTGAGTCCCTCGCCTTTGGTTGAAGGGTCTAAAGACCCCGTGTTTTAGTTCTCGCCGATGTTCTGACCTGCAACGAGGGCTTGGTAACGACCGGTGACGGTCAAACGCTGCACTCCCGAAGGATTGAAGACTAAAAATCCGAGGTTCTCAAAAATGCTGAACCCGATCTGACGGAGGTCAGGACGGTCAGCCGACATGACGGTGAGAGGAATACGCTCGGGGATGACGCCCAAGAACTCGGCGTCAGCCAGGATGTAGACCGAACCGTAGCCGACTTTACGGGACTGGAGCAGAGTGGCTCCCCATAGGTAACCCATGACGCCCGTCTTCAACAGCTTGCGCTGTGTCTCACGGTCGATGTTCTGCTGGGTCCACTTCAGGAGGTCCGTATAGTCCCGAGGATTGAAGAAACAGAAGGCGACGGAGAGGTCGTGACGCTGAACCTGTCCGAAACCGTCTGCCATCGAGTTGATGTCGATGGGAGCGGAGATTGCGATGTCGCCGTTGTAGATAGGGTCGAAGAAGCCGGAACCGGCCTTTGCGACGTTATCAGCGGCGTATGCGGTGTTAGCGGCAGCCGCGACTGAATCGAACAAACTGAACACGTACCCGTCCTCGGCGGCCCCGACTTCAGCCTTTGCCAGGTTCAAGGAACGAGCAACGAGGTCGAAACGACGCTCTTTGATCTGCGTGATCGGAATCATCGGGTTGCTGACGATTTCGAACGTGGGGACGGTGACGCGCTTCGGCTTGGTGACCCGAACGATGTCTCCGCCCTCTTCGCCGACAACGAATGCTTCCACGAAGGACCCGCCAGCGGTGGAGCCGACTGACTGGGCGGTCGTGTCAAATTCCTTGTCATAGATGGGGAGTGCGCCATCGGGCAGGGTCTCGACCATGAGCGCCTTACGAGCGATGCTCATGTAGTCGCGCCGTCTGCGGAGCGATGGTCCGAGGGAAGCGGCGAGCTTTTGGCGGCCGCCAGCGGTTTTGAGCAACTGACCGAGCATGGCGATCTGTTGCTGTGTGCGGGAAAGAGTTGCCATATGTGTTTCTCCTTAAGTTGATCTTTCCGGGATCTTTCCGGGAAGCCTCCTGAGGGGTTTAGACCTTGGAAGCTGCCGTCTTTACAGCAAGGACGCCACGCCGAGCCAAGGCTCGGAGGTTGAAGGAACGTGAGTGCAGATGCCGACTGCGGTCGTGATCGTGCCCTGATGAGATGAATCAGTGTAGAGTCCGGCGCTAGCGCCGTGACCGCAATACAGGTATTGACCCGCGATGAAATTAGCTGCGGAGTCATACGCTTCTGCGTTGACGTTGCCCTGGAAGAGACCGCGAACGACCGGTGCTTTCTTCGAGCCGGCCGGACCGACTGCGCCGGAAAACTCGCCAGGACCGTTGAGCAGGACTGCGAAAGGAATGTTGCCCGCTGCCACGGTGACAGAGACGTTGGAGGTGTAGGCGACAGAACCGGGCTCTTCGACGCCGCCCGTGATCTTGCCTGCATAAGCGGTTTCGGTAGAGACACCGTTGCCGGTAGCACTGGTGTCGCACGGTACGATGACCGTCTCGGTACCAGATGCAGCCTGCGGGTTGCCTGCGATTGCCATGATGCGCCCGCCCACGTACCCTGCATTGATCAGGGTCGTCTGGTCGGACCCGGGGTCGCCCGTAAGGGAAACGTCCGGGACGCAGTTAACGGAGTCGTTCTGCCCGTAATATACGAGTTTCAAACTCATGATTCTACTCCATTTAAGAAGGTTTTGGATTTGGCTTTCCTCTCCAATCTGTCGTCCAGGAGTGGACTAAAGACTATAGAGAGTGAAACCATGCTTCTCACTAATGATGTCCGTAGTTCGAAAACTCATAAAATTTCCAGTATTGACTCTGTATATGTCGGAAACAAGTCGGGAATATTGGCTAGCTCAGAAGTGGGGAAAGCTGTGTCTTGATACTAATCAAGAGATTCATCCGAGGCTAACATATGGGACTCACCGGAAATTCAAATTCCTTTGTGACTGTGGGAGGGAGATAACCGCAGAACTGAAAAGCGTCACTTCCGGTCATACGTTTACTTGCAGAAAATGCGAGTGGAAAACCAAAGAACATTGGCTTGCCCAGGAATGGGGTAAGTTAAGACTAGACCCTTCCCAGCCCCTTCCCGAAGAATGGGGTCCCAGGGTATCGACCAAATACATATTCATCTGTAACTGCACGAACACAAAGATCATTACTTGGCACAGTGTTGCCTCGGGACATACGTCCACTTGTGGGGAATGCGACTGGAAGCCCAAGGACTATTGGTTGTCCCAAAAATGGGGCGAATTGATGATTCATCCAAGTAGAGAACTCCCTGATAAGTGGAGTCCCCAATCTCGAAAAAATATCCCGTTTTTATGCAATTGTAATCGAACAACCACCGTGGCTATGTACAACATAACCTCGGGAAACACGACATCCTGCGGAATGTGCAAATGGAAGCCCAAAGAGTATTGGCTCGCTCAAAAGTGGGGCAAGCTCAAGCTTGATCCGAACCAGGGGTTACCGAACGAATGGGGAACCGGGGCGGAAATGATGGTTAAACTCGTATGCGACTGCGGAAACCATTCGGAGTCGTTGTTTAGCAATTTATCCAATGGGGGTGTAACCAGTTGCAAGTGCCTGAAAATAGGAGAAAATGAAAATTCCCCCGAAAATGAAGTCCGTCGATTCGTTCTTTCCATTGTTCCCGACACATACCCCAAGTCCTGGACAATCCCTGGAACCAGAAAGTCCTATGATGTCTATGTTCCTTCCAGAAAATTTGCCATAGAGTACCACGGTCTCATATACCACTCAGAGAGGCTGAAGTCCGGGGAGAGAGATCATGAAAAGCTGCTTCAGGCACGGGAACGGGGGGACCGTTTAATCCAGGTATACTCTGATGAATGGAAAGACAAACAAGAAATCATAAAAGCTCAGATAAGGTCCATATTGTGCCCAGAAAAAGGATTGCGGATAAAACCTGATTTTTCTTATGAACGGAAAGCGTCTTCCGATGTTCATTCTTTCCTGGACTCCCACCACTACCTCGGCGCAGCCTCTGGCTGCCTGACGATTTTGGCCCGTCATCCCAAATCGAATGAAATCATAGGGGTATGGGTCTTCATGAAGCGTGAAGCGGGAACGGTGCTGTGGCACCGAGCCTGCTGGGACCATCGATACAAGGCTTGGAATCCACATGAGAAAGCATTGAGGATGGCCATGCCGATTTTGAAGGAGATGGGATTCAAAAGGATATTAACTTTTAGCGACAACAGGTTTCATACGGGCGAAATGTACGAAAAGATCGGGTTCAAGTTTGAGAAAGAACTCAAGCCCGACTATTCATACACCAACGGAAAGGTGAGAAAATCGAAGTATGCCTTGAGAGTCAAGGCAGGGACGGATGAAATCCGGTCCGCCGCTGAAAATGGTTGGTACAGGATTTGGGATTCGGGAAAGAAACGCTACAGCATCACCCTCTAAACACCCCACAGCGGTCACCGGAAGGGCTGCCTGTTCTGGAAGGACGTACCCGAGCACCAGAAGCCGTTGAGGAAGAAAATCGTTCCTGTCAAGTTGTAGACAAAAAAGCGCCCCTGGTCTGCTGTCCCAGGGGCGCTTGGATTAGATTAGGTTAACTGAATTAGCCCTCGAAGTCGTCGGAGAACAGAGCCGAGGCGATGTCCACCTTCGGTGTGTTCTTGTCGGATGCGACGAGCGGCTTGATCTTCTTCAGGGTCGGCTTCGCGGCTGCCTTGGGCTCTTTCAATGCGGGCACCGAGTCCTGCTTCTCGCGCTTCTGACCGCTGTCTTCGGCCTCGGCGATTTCAATCGTCTCGACCCATATGTCATCGGCATGATCGTGCTCGTTGTCGCGGCTGTCGGAAGAAGTTTCCTTCTGCTCGAAGTGAGTCGCAAGCGACCCGTCGAACGCGGGAAGAACTTCATGACCGGCTACCGAAGCGGCGGACCGGGTAAGCAGGGTAGCCAGCGGATCGTCGTCGCTGCCCTGGCGGCTGAACATATCCTGGATCGAACCCATACCGTCATCGTCCAGAGCGGCTTCCATGTCGAGGGCGGCCGACGGAGCGAAGAACTCGGCACCGGAGGCATCGCCTTCGTTGGCAAGAGCGGAGGTCTTCTCTTCCATGGCGTCTTCGTTGAAGATGCTCGCCAGATCAAGCTCTTCGCCCGACCCTTCAAGCTCTTCGCCTTCGCCTTCGAGTATCTCGCCTTCGCCTTCCAGTTCCTTACCTTCGGTTTCCAGTTCGTTGCCTTCGGTCTCCAACACACCCTCGGGAATCTCGTCGCCTTCCTTCTCCTCTTCGGAGACGGCCTGTTCGAGTTCCTTGATGTCCTGGAGGACTTCGTCAACCTTCTCGCCGATGTCCTTGATCTTTTCCTCGGTCACCATCTCGGCGGCGGGAGCTTCGCCCATTCCGGGTTCGACAGGAGGCATGTCGCCCAACGGGGCTTCCTCGCCCATCGGAGCTTCGACCGGGGGCATAGCGTCCACCGGGGGAGCAGCGCTCACGGGAGCGGGTGCGGCGGCGGCATCGCCCATCGGGAGATCGGCCTTCTTGGAAGCGGCTGCCTTGCAAGTGGCACATTGCTTGCCGCCCTTGCAGTTGGCGCAAGACTTCGCGGCGGCGGCCTTCGGGGCTCCGTCCTTGGTTTCCTTGGAGTCGCCCTCGCTCAGGTTGACCGTATCGCCGGGACGCTCGCCTGCGCCTGGGCGCTCGGCGGCCTTACCGGCATCGACTTCCTTGGGCTCGGAAGCGGTGCCGCCCCCGTGTCCACGACCGTCGTTGTAAGTATCGGTCTGCGGTCCGGCGTCGGCTCGGTCGTCGGCTTTCTTGGCCGAGGCGCTCCGGGCATCGCCCTTGACTTCGCTCTTGACGGCGTTCTTTTCCTTCGTCAGGACGCTGGGGTCTTCCAACAGGTCGTTCATCTCGACCTTGTGGACCGATTTGAGAGTCTCGGCCACCTTGGTGTAATGGGCGTTGATGGCGGTCTGCTTCAAGGCAGCCGTCAAGACCTTCGTCTTGTTCATGAGCAATGATGCCGCAAACGTCTTCTGCAATTCGGCAGGAGCCGTGGGCAACATCGTCTTGGCGATGGTCCAAGCGGCGGCGACACGGGTCTTCGCCTCCTTGGAGATTCTCTCCCGAGCCTGCTTGGCTTCGGCGAGCTTTTCTTGCAATGAGGCTTTCTTGTCAGTTGCCATAGTCGTCGTCCCTCTCTTCGATGATGGGCCAATTACGCCCTTCTTACTTTGGTTTTGGTAGTTGCTATTCTTGCTCGCCTGTACTCCGGCAGGAGGCGGTGCAGGAGGAGGTACCTCCTGTGTCTCGGGCATGGGTGCGGGCGGAATGGCTTCGGATGTGGGTGGGGCAGCCTCGGCAGCGGGCGGAATCTCTTCGCCGGGGATTGCCGGGGGAACTTCTTCGGCTCCGCCCTGGATAGGGGGAACCTCGGGCGGGACTTCACCGACGCCTAGCTCTTCGCCTACGGCAGGGGTGGTTCCCGGCGTGCCGGTGGCAATATCCCCGATGCTTTCGTCCATACCGTCAAGCTGCTGCTTCAACTCTTCGGACCAGGGACCGCCTTCTTTGAACTTGCTCCATGCAGACAAGAACTCGACTTTTTCCTGCATGGATTTGATGTCGTTCTCGATCTCTTGACGCTTTTCGGCGAGGAGATCAAACTTCTGGTCGCCTTGGCCCTCGGGCAAAGTCATGTCAAGATCGGTAATCTGCTTGTCCAAAGCCCCGAGTTCGGCGACCTTGCGCCGGTACGCGGCGAGAATGAGATGTGTCTTTGCCATTATTTTAGATTCCTTCCGTCGTCCATAGAGATCAACTCTGATCAAGGCTCTTCCAATTTAAGGCTTAGGTAGTTGTAGTTTTTGTAGTTTTCGTAGCAGGAAGGCATATCCATCTTTGATATCCAGCGTCGTACAGGCAGCGGGCTCCGTTGCGGTACATATTCTTATGTTCGGTTTCGGACGGATTGTAGGAAGTTCCGAGAAGCTTACCTAGACGGGAATGTCGGCAAAGACGCTTGTTGAACATCCTGTTCTTGAAGAACCATTGATAAGACGGAGGGAGGTCCTTGTCTTTTACGAATCCCAGAAGCGGATATATCGAGCCGTCACTGTAGCGGTTATCTGAAAAAGTGATGATTCCTGCTAGGGCGGGAAGAAAAGGAAGGGAGTTCTTGAACACCTTTTGAGCTCCGCCGACCACGGTAAGTCCCTTTTTGAATGCCAGTCTAGTCAGGTTGACAAATTTCTTTTCGTGCATGGAGAACGCCGCCACGGTGACCAATTCTCTCTGGTATGAAAGACCGAAATACCATTTTGCCGTAAAGGGGACCCCCTGTAAGTGATTGCATTCCAAAAAAATGTTAGCCTCCCGCCTAGAAACGACCCTGAATTCCGTATTCCTTGCGTATATCCTATGATGCTTTTTAAGCTTTGAGGCGATAATAGACTGCCAGATAAGGCGTACCCTTTCTTCTTTCCACTCGAACTCGTCTATCTGAAGCAGGCGAATGCCCAAGTTATGGCAAAGATTAAACTTGTCACGGTGGGACATCCTTTCATCCAAAGTGGCCTTTTCCGTCAGAGAATGCCAGTATGCCCCATTCATTTCTATAGCCAGGCTTCTCTCTGGTATGAAAATGTCTAATTCTTTAGGGGGAATGATGGAGCGTATGTTGGACTGAATCTGCACGCCGAGGGACTTGACGAACATTTCTACTTGCTTATGGGGAAAAGTATAATGAAGGGAACAGGAAGGGCACCCCAAACCGTTATGGAGATGAACGGATGGCGTCATTTGGAATAAGCCGTGCTTAGGACAGGAAATCTCGATTTTCCTCAATGCTCCAGTATAGATGACTCGGGAATAGTCGTATGTCTCCCCATGTAGGTTTTTGGCTTCGGAAACGAATTGCTCTGTGCTTTTCCTTTGGGTGTCAGACCTTTTCACGATTCCACAGGCCGGGCACCCGACCCCCTTAAGGTGATGGTCAGGCCGAGCTTGAAATGATCCGTGAATTGAGCATATGATTGTAATTTTACTTTTTGAACTACAGTATCGAACATCGGAATAGTCGTATCGGTCACCCCATTTGGCTTTGCAAAGGGTGATGAAATCGTCCTGGGTATGAGCGTGGAATTCCGAAATCCTTGTCCGACCACAAGAAGGACAACCGTTGCCGACGACCCAGTGCCATTCAGGTTTGGAAAAAAAAGACCCATGAATAGGGCAAACGATTTCTACTTTAGTCTTGGAGCCCCGATAAACGACTTTGGAATAGTCATAAGCATTCCCATGCGCAGATTTGGCTCTGGCCATAAACTCATCCTGGCTAAGGTGTGGCTTGTGGAGGGATTTACCACAAGAGGGGCAGCCCTGTCCTTTCAAATGTTTATAGGGACGCTGCCGGAATGATCCATGGGTCGGGCAGATTATCTCTACCTGGATTCGATTGCTGCGATATATGACTTTAGAGTAATCATATTTTAACCCGTGGATGAAACGAGATTTTTCTGAGAATGAATCCGATGCAGTTCTCATAAGGGTAAATACCTGCTGCTCCCACAAAAGCATTGAGTATTACCCATGATCTTTTTTGGTCGTGGGGATTCAGTCGGAAGATGTGAGGAAACAGGTTCGATAACCTATAGAGTCCTACTTGTCGTAGGACATCAATAAATTTCCTAAGTCCAATGAAGACGCCACTTTACTGGCAGTAATGGAACGAGTATACTGAGTTGAGGGCCCTATCCATTCGTCGGCTACAATGGACCGCTTGCAGGCACCTGGGAACGCGGGGGTCTGCACCCATGATGCCTCGACAAACTTTACCCCGCCGCCAGGGAGAGAACTATGTCCGCAAAGTTCGGCGACACGGCGGGGAACGCCGTCCTCGTCGGGCAAGAACGTTCCCTTGTTGAACTGGAGGTGATGGCAGTAGCTCCCGGCGTCGGTCACATGCTGGCCGCAAAAAGAGCAGATGACCAAGTCGGTGACGCACCCCATCGAGAGATATTTGACCTTGCCGTCCCGGATGTCGCCCGCGAGCTTCTTGTGGCTGAGGTCCGTTGCGACCAGGATGTCCGTGAAGAAAACGTCGTCGTCGGGGTCCTGGGTGAGATGGATTCGGCGAAGGACTGAGTCGATGATGTGTCCCTTGGCATACTTGCTGTTCTGGAAATGCTCCACGAAGTTGAAAGCGCCCACGAAGCTCTTGTAGGACTTCTTCATCACGTCGTTGGACCAAGCATCGTCGTTGTTGTTGACGAGGTGGGCGGACGCCGGGCGGATGAGATAGTCGTAGGGTGCGCCCTCCGTGGCCACAGAGGACATGATCGTACAATGGCTGAGCAGATACTTGGACTGGTCAGCGGCGATCTTGACGAACTTGCTGGCGGTGGGCAAGGACCGACCCCAGGCCTTGTTCCAATCTATGAAGGTCAGAGCCGGGTCTATCACTGCCGCATTGGCCGTCTTCTTGAAGGACATACATCACCTACTAAAAGCGTCCCCTAGTCGTATTCCGTGCTTACTTGGAGTAGAATGCCCCGCAATTCAAACATTCCACTAGACTTGTGTCTTCGATACCGTCTTCCACTGGTTTGGACTTCTGTTCTTTGCAGTTGGGGCAGACCCGATTGACTCCCTCTTCGGTCTGGATGGCAGTCTTGACCGAGGCTTCATGGGTCCCTGTAGGGGGTTCCTCTTTCACCATCTGGTCTTTCAGGAAGTCTTTAACTTCTTGCGGGAGTCCGTCGAGATCGCCCTCCCCTCCTAACCTCTTGATGATGCTGTGATAAGCGTAGTTTTCCTTGGGGTTGGCCCGGAGAGCCTTCTGGAGTTCGCCAAGGGAAGCCTGCCCGTCGCCTTCCTGCGCAAGGATGATGCCGAGCATGAAGTGAGCCGGACCGTTGTAGGGGTTGTGGAGAAGAGACTTCCTCAAAGCGTCCGTAGCCTCTTCCACCCGCCCGTGTTCCATGGCATCCGTCCCCTCGTCAAACAGACTCTTGGCAAGGAGCGGGTCCCAGTTTTTGGCGGCGGCACGGATGTTCATCCCGCTCAAGAACTCCTTGTCTTCGTCGGTGAGTTCCAGGGGACTGACGGCTTCGGGCAGGTTTTGGTTGACTTGTTCCTGAATCTCGGGAGGGAGGGAATCCCACGTGAAGTGGCTCCAGTACTTCTCGATTCCCATCTTGCCGGCCAATTCTCGGCGTTTAGTGGCCGGGGTGCTCGTCCACCATGCGGAAGCATCCGCTCCGAAGGACGCTTTCTCGGCGGCGGTCAGCCGAAAGCCCGCACCTTTGTGCAAAGGAATGGGCGGAGCGCCGCTGTCGTCAATCTGCGACTCGTCAATGTGCTTCCTGAGTTCGGTACGGGGCGGAAGCATATCGGTGGATTCGTGAATGTCTACCTTGGACTCCAGTCCTGACAATTTCTCCTCAAGCTGCTCGACTACCGACTTGGCGACTTGCTCGTTCATCTGAGGATTGGTCTGGGTCGGTGCGGTATTGGCCTGCGGCGGCTGCGGAGCCTTCCACCCCTGCTGCTGGGACAACGGGTCCATGTCTTTGGCGGCGTCCGAGGTTGGTGCCGGAGCGCCGGTGGTCCCGCCCACGGGGGTTCCCTGCCCGAAAGACTTCGTGGTGGCCGTCTTGGAAGCAGTGATTCCCATGGACTTCATGAAATCTGTATCATATCTGCCTTCCGTCAAGTCTATGGCATTGGCCAGTTCCCGATACTTGGGGTCTGTTGCCTGAGCCGCCATGGCAGCCTCCCTAGCAATGTTCATTAGGTAGTTTTCGGCCTCGTACTCTTCCCGAGTAATTTCCTTATTGAGCCAAGCATTATAGAGTTCCGTCATATACTTTTTCAGATTAGCGACGGTGGACCACCCAGAATAATCAAGTTCACGCTGGGGCGGGGGGAAGCCCTCGGGACCGGGGGCGGCGGCGGTCTTGGAATCGCTGGGGTCGTTTATCCCCTTGACGATGCCGTGATTCCAGTTCTTCCCGCAGCGCTTGCATTTGGCGGTCTCGAAATCGGTCGGCATCAGATCATAGTCGTCGGAGCCGCAATGCGGACAATGCGGCTTCTTCGGGTCGCTCTCTTTGAGAAACGTGGCGGTCTCGGGGTCTGGCGGCTGTTGTTTGAGGAGAGGATTCTTCATCCCGTTTTTGGAACCGAAGATTTTCATATCCCGCATCCAATCTTCGTCTTCCTTGGAAAACTGCGGAACCCCCACGGAATGCATCGACTTTTCTTGAACCTCGGGGGTAGGACTGAGGTCCTCGCCGCATTCGGCACAGGTCTCGGTACCCG
>Ga0209039_10000483_pt1 | contig 38802 bp, 30 predicted proteins | sample BogFormECP12_OM1_FD_188238 | JGI IMG/M metagenome (GOLD analysis project Ga0209039, IMG submission 188238) | Bog forest soil microbial communities from Calvert Island, British Columbia, Canada - ECP12_OM1 (SPAdes) (version 2) | ecosystem: Environmental > Aquatic > Freshwater > Wetlands > Bog ...
CCGCTGTCGGCACCTGCACCCTCACCGTTATGGCGGCGGGCGGTGGAGTGAGTAAGACTCAGGCAATCAGCCTGACCTATTGACGCTCAGCTCACCTAGACGCTGAGCGCGACGACAGCTATGACGGCAGGCGGCAGCGGGTGATTTGCAGGGGGTCCGGTTCTGTCAGGGACTCTCCGCCACCCACTGCCGTCTGCACGTAGTCGATCCAAGGCTTCGCGCCTCCGCCTAAGCGACCCACGAGCGGTTCCCCACTTTCGTTGGCTATCCCCTGTCGGCATATCGTCATGGCGACCCATCGATTGGGCCGGGAGCGCGTAAGTGCCACCGGGACAGCACCCGGCAATGTGGGCCATTGCAAATAATCGGGGGTTATACGACACTGGCCACAGCCACGAACTATAAGCGCCTTAGTAGGAGTGACTTTTGGCGCGGACAGATAGAGTGATCCAATGGCTCCTGGATGGAGACCCGGCTATTCGTTGGCAGGCCTTGCGGGATTTGGCCGGGGCTCTAGAACGCGCCGTCGAGCGTGAGCGGCGAAAGGTAGCGCGCGATGGTTGGGGCGGTCGTCTGCTTGCGAGGCAGGATCCGGAGGGCACGTGGGCTGGCGGGCTCTACTCGCCAAAGTGGATCTCAACCACTTACACGATGCTGATGCTCCGTGACTTCGGTCTGCCCGCCATCAACCGGCAGGCGCGAAGGGCCTGCACGCTCCTCCTCGATGGAGGGCTCCAGCCCGACGGCGGCGTCGCCTACGGCACCTGGGCAAATGAACACGACTGGACTGGCTGGCGCAGCGCGGAGCAGGCGGGAAACCTTCAGGCACATGATCGCAGACACAGGCTTGCGCTCGGCCAGAATGCGATGAAGTGTGATCATCTCGATCGGTGCAGGGAGCGCACGACCTGGGGTGTTTGAGGGTTCCCGGGATGGATCATACCAACCAAAGGTTGCCTATGAGGGAGGGGGTGCGCCTTAAGCGTCGCTTGGCGCGTCGATGAACCACCGCTTCCGAACCGCCAACAGCAAAGAGTAGGCCGCTTGTTGAGCGCTCCTGACAATCACGGTAGGATGGGAATGAAAGCAGAGAGTTCTTATCGACCATTGGCGCGAAGGTGATACATGGCACAGACGAGTGTTGAGAGGATCGTGGCCGAGATTCAGGATCTCTCCCCCCAGGAGCGACTGAGGCTCATCCGGACGGTGGTTGACACCCTGATCGTGCCGGGGCGGCCAGCCGAATCGCGCCGCCTCATCTATGGAGAATTCCGAGGCGGAAGAATGTCGACGGAGGACGATTTCAAGATTGCGGAGTGGCGCCCGCAGGACCGAGAGATGAATGGCCCATAGATACGTGCTTGATACCCATGCCCTGGTGTGGCATCTGGAGGGCAATCCACGCCTGGGTCCGCAGGCGAAAGAGGCCATCGACAATCCGCTCAACCACCTCGCCTTGCCCATCATTGCTCTCGCTGAGGCGGCCTATATTGTCGAGCACCGGCGCACCGCCATCCCCACACTGTCTGATCTCCTTAGCTCGGTTTCTGCTGATTACCGCATCTCGATTTACCCGATGACTTGGGAGGTGTTCCAGGAGACTCTGGCGGCCAGTGTGCTTCCGGAAACGACCGGCTGATCGTGGGAACCGCGCTCCACCTGCAATCCCTGGGCGAGACCGTCTGCTTATTGACCAAAGACGCGAGCATCGTCGCGGCCCGGTCTTGTGCCCACCCTCTGGTAACAGCAACGCAGCGCAAACCGGTTTGCTCCGCGGGGCGGCGATCCGGCGCCACTGGCCATTGCAAATAATCAGGGGTCATACGACACTAGCCACCACCACGAACTGTGAGTACCTCAGGAGTGACTTTTGGCAGCGCGGACGGACAGTGTGATCCAATGGCTCCTGGGTGGGGACCCGGCTATTCGTTGGCAGGCCTTGCGGGATTTGGTCGGGGCTCCAGAACGCGCCGTCGAGCGCGAGCGGCGAAAGATAGCGCGCGATGGTTCGGGGGCCCGTCTGCTCGCCAGGCAGGATCCGGAGGGCACGTGGGGCGGCGGGCTCTACTCGCCCAAGTGGATCTCAACCACCTACACCATGCTGATGCTCCGTGACTTCGGATTGCCCGCCACCAACCGGCAGGCGCGAAAGGCCTGCACCGTTCTCCTCGATGGAGGGCTCCAGCCCGACGGCGGTGTCGCCTACGGCACTTGGGCAAAGTGGACGCGTCGGGGCGAGATGTGTGTCACGGGGATGGTCCTCTCCCTCGTCTCGTATTTCGAGTATGAGGACGCCCGTCTCGACACCATTGCCGGCCACTTGCTGGAGCAGCAGATGCCCGCCGGGGGCTGGAACTGTCAGCGCTCGCGCGGCGCAACCCATGCTTCGGTCCATACCACGATCAGCGTGCTCGAAGGTTTGCGATACTACGAGTTGCGTGGTGGACGTGACGTCGAGGCAGTGCGAACGGCGCAGCGCCGCGGGCGGGAGTTCCTCTTGGTACACCGGCTGTTTCGCTCCCACCGCACCGGCGAAGTCATCAAGCCTGAGTTCACTCGCTTCTCGTTTCCGCCCCGATGGCACTACGACATCCTCCGCGCCCTGGACTACTTTCAAGCCGTCAACGCGCCTTGCGACCCACGCCTGACCGAAGCCATCGAAATCGTTCGAAGCAGGCAGGGCAAGGACGGGCGCTGGCCGGCACAACATTCGTACCCAGGGAAGACGTATTTCCAGCTTGAACGCGTCGGCGCGCCGAGCCGCTGGAATACTCTGCGCGCGTTGCGCGTGCTGAGGTGGTGGCCTATCGATGGCCTGGGAGCGCGGGCGTCCCGCCCGCTCTTTCCCCGACCTCAATGAGGTGTCAGCGAAACGAGTCCGGCCGGAAAGGAAGGGAAGAGCGGGCGGGACGTCCGCGCTCCCAGGCATTCCATTTGATGGCCCATGACTCGTTCTTTCATCAAATGGTAGGATAGACCCCTATGAGCGGGTGGCGGGATTTCGAGGGCGCTAACGCCGGCTACGTAGCCGAGCTCTACGAGCGCTTTCGGCAGGCCCCTGCCTCGGTGGATGCGGCGACGCGGGCTTTCTTTGAACGTGCGGGAGCGCCGCCCGAGGCCGCTGCCGAGCCCCAGCCCGCACAGCCGACCGGAGCGACCGTGGTTGCGGCCACGGGTCTGCCGGTGGAGAAGATCGTCGGCGCCATCAACCTGGCGGAATCCATTCGCAAGTTCGGGCACCTCGATGCGCGCCTCGATCCGCTAGGCAGCGAGCCGCCCGGCGATCCTTCCCTGCGCGCGGAGTTTCACGGCGTCACCGAAGACGATCTACGGCGGCTGCCTGCCAGCCTGATTGTGGGTCCGATTGCGCAGGGAAGATCCAACGCCTGGGAGGTAATCCAGGAACTCCGGCGGATTTACTCCTCGGCGACCGGCTATGACTACGGCCATCTGCGCGACCCCGAGGAGCGCGCCTGGCTGGTAACGGCTGCCGAGTCCGGACTGTTCCGCGCGCCGGCCGATCCCATCGACGCCGTCGGCCTGCTCGAAAGACTCACGCAGGTGGAGGTCTTTGAGCGCTTCCTGCAACGTACCTTCCCCGGCAAGACGCGATTCTCCATCGAAGGGCTCGACATGCTGGTGCCCGTGCTCGACGAGGTGATCGGCGAGGCGGCGGAGGCGGAGATCCCCAACATCCTCATCGGCATGGCCCACCGTGGACGGCTGAACGTGCTGGCGCACGTCCTGAAAGAGCCTTACCAGAAGATCCTGGCCCAGCTCAAGGACGCGCTGGGTGGCCGGCACTTTCGCGAATACCTGGGCTGGACGGGCGATGTGAAGTATCACTTGGGAGCGCGTCGCGCCATCCGGGGCGGGGAAGCGGTGGACGTAGTGGTCTCGATGCCACCCAATCCCAGCCATCTTGAAGCGATCGATCCCATTGTGGAGGGAATGGCGCGCGCCGCCGGCACGCGTGTCGACCGGCCCGGCCCGCCGCGTTTCGATTCTGCGCGCACCTTGCCGATCCTGATTCACGGCGACGCGGCCTTTTCCGGGCAGGGCGTGGTGGCAGAGACGCTCAACCTCTACCGGTTGCCGGGCTATCGCACCGGCGGCACCATTCACATCATTGCCGACAACCAGTTGGGTTATACCACCGATCCCGTGGATCTCCAGAGCGCGCCTTACGCTAGCGATCTGGCGCGCGGATTCCGCATTCCCATCGTGCACGTCAACGCCGACAATCCCGAGGCGTGCATTGAGGCGGCCCGCCTGGCCCTGGCCTATCGCCTGCGCTTCGAGAAGGACTTTGTGATCGACCTGGTCGGTTACCGCCGCTACGGCCACAACGAGGGCGACGAGCCGAGCTTCACCCAGCCGGTGATGTACCGCCAGATCGCCGTTCATCCCACGGTGCGTGAGCTGTGGGGGCGTGAGCTTGTGGAACGCGGCCTCGTCCCGGCGGACGAGCCGGAGAAGCTCGTGCAGCAGCGAATGGCGGCGCTTCAGCAGCAGCTCGAATCGCTGGTGCCGGAAAAATCGGTGGTGGAGGTCAGGCCTACGCCGCCTCCGCCCGGCGCGGCACGGCACGCCACGACCGCGGTCCCGGCCGAGCGGCTCCGCGAGTTGAACCAAGGACTGCTCCAGTTGCCGGCTGGCTTCAACCTTAACAAGAAATTGGAGCGAGCACGAGAGCGGAGGCGGCACGCGCTCGATGATGTCGCCGGCGAGACGCGGACTATCGATTGGGCGATGGCCGAGGACCTGGCGCTGGCGTCGATCCTGGCCGACGGCGTCGCCATCCGCTTCACCGGCGAAGACGTGGAGCGCGGCACCTTCAGCCAGCGCCACGCCGTCTTGTACGACGCCAAGACCGGCCGGAAATTCGTCCCCTTGCAGGCACTGCCGCAGGCGAAGGCTGCCTTCGAGGTGCACAATAGCCCGCTCACCGAGGGCGCCACCATCGGATTCGAATACGGTTACAACGTGCAGGAACCGGGCCGCATGGTGATGTGGGAGGCGCAATACGGCGACTTCATCAACGGCGCGCAGACCATGATCGACGAGTTCGTGGTTTCGGCGCGCGCCAAGTGGGGACTGGCTCCGTCCCTGGTGCTGTTGCTGCCCCACGGTTATGAGGGCGCGGGTCCCGACCACTCCAGCGGCCGGCCGGAGCGCTTCCTGCAGCTCGCGGCCGAGATCAACATGCGCGTCGCCAACTGCACCACCGCCGCGCAATACTTTCACCTGCTGCGCCTGCACGCGACGCTGCTGAAGACCGATCCGCTGCCGCTGGTGGTGCTCACGCCCAAGAGTCTCTTGCGCCATCCGCTGACCACGTCGTCGCTCGGCGACTTGGCCGAAGGTGGCTGGCAGCGGGTGATTGATGATGCGGAGGCAACCCAGCGGGGCGACGAAGTGCGCCGGCTGATTTTGTGCAGCGGCAAGGTGTATGTTGATCTCGCCAGCAGCCCGCGACGCGCGGAGCGACGCGACGTGGCCATCTGCCGGGTAGAGCAGCTTTATCCGTTTCCGGCGGACGATCTGGCACCGGCGCTCGGAGGCTATCCGAATCTGGAGGAAGTGGTCTGGGTGCAAGAGGAGCCGGAGAATATGGGGCCGTGGGAGTTTGCGCGGCCACTGCTGGAGGATGTGATCCAGGACCGCTGTCCGCTGCGCTGGGTCACACGGCCGCGCAATGCGAGTCCGGCGGAAGGGTCGCTGGCGTGGCATGTGCTGAACCAGCAGACGCTGATCGAGCAAGCGTACGGCGGCCCTTTTGGGGGGCGCGAAAAGGAGAAGGCGGCGGTTCTTGTGAATAGTGAATTGTGAATAGTGAAAGAAGAGAGTCGAGAGTCGAAAGTCAAGAGTCGAAAGTAGAAGCAGCCCGCAGCCTCGGACGACTGACCACGGACAACGGACGTTCTCCTGACTTTCGACTTTTGACTTTCGACTCCCAGAGGCAATGATGCCCTCAAGAATCGTAGTCCCGGAATTGGGCGAGTCGGTGGTGGAAGCGACCGTCGGCCACTGGCTAAAGCACGAGGGCGACCGGGTCAGCGTCGGCGAAACGCTGGTCTCGCTGGAGACCGACAAGGTCGACCTCGAAGTGGCCGCCGAGCGGAACGGCGTGCTCACGCGCGTCGAGCGCAAGGAAGGTGAAGACGTAAAGATCGGCGACGTGCTGGGCGTGATTGAGGACGCTGTCGGTGAAGCCGCGGTGCCCGCTCCAGCACCGTCCGAACCAGGGGCGGGCGGTGGTGGTGGGGACACCGCCGCTACAGGAGTCGGCGCGCCAAAGCCGTCGCCCTCCGCCACAGTCTCCTCCGAAGTGATTTTTTCCGGGCCAACTGTCCTATCTCCCTCTGGGCCCTCTGAGAAAGGCGCAGGGGGCGAGGGTGCTACGCCTTCGGCGCGACGCGCGGCGCGCGAACGCGAAGTCGACTTGGCTGCCGTTCGGCCTCACGATGAAACCGGTAGGATCACCAAGGAAGATGTCGAGAGGTACGCGAAGAAGGTTGAAGTAGGCCCGGCGGAGGTGGTAGCTCCGGCTCCCGCTCCAGTCGCCGCGCCAGGACCTCTGGCGGTCGCCCCTGGAGCGGCGTCCGACCGGGCCGCCCTGGAAGAACGCGTGCGCATGAGCCGTCGCCGGCAGACGATCGCGCGACGGCTGGTGGAAGCGCAGCACACCGCGGCCATGCTTACTACGTTTAACGAAATCGATATGGGCGCGGTGATGGAGCTACGCCAGCGCCATAAGGAATCGTTCAAGGAGCGGCATAGCGTCAGCCTCGGAATCTCGTCGTTCTTCGTGAAGGCCGCAATCGGCGCTCTGCGCCAGTTCCCTCGCTTGAACGCCGAGATCCAGGGGGACGAGATCGTCCTCAAGCATTACTATGATATCGGCGTGGCCCTTGGCGCTCCGGAAGGGCTGGTGGTACCCGTCCTGCGCGACGCGGATCGCATGTCGTTCGCGGCCATTGAAATCGCCATCAAACAGTTCGCGCAGAAGTCGGCGAACAGCACGCTCTCGCTCGACGACTTGCGCGGCGGAACCTTCACCATCACCAACGGCGGCGTCTTCGGCTCGCTCATGAGCACGCCGATCCTGAACCCGCCGCAGGTGGGCATCCTGGGGCTACACAAGATCCAGGAGCGGCCGGTGTCGCGGCAAGGTCAAATCGTCACGCGCCCCATGATGTACGTGGCGCTCAGTTACGACCATCGTCTCGTGGACGGGCTCGAAGCCGTGCAGTTCTTGGTAAAGGTGAAGGAACTGGTGGAGGATCCTGCGAGCATGCTCATTGAGGGGTGAAGGGAAGCGGAAGGCAGTAGGCAGTAGGCAGAAGGCAGTAGGCGGAAGGCAGTAGGCAGAAAGAATTGCCGATTGCAGATTGACGATTGACGATTGGAAGAGAAGAGTAGGCAAGCCACGCGGCCCTTTCAATAGGCCATGCACGATCATCACTGAGCCATTTTCGCAATCGGCAATCGGCAATCGTCAATCGTCAATTCTCCTGCCTTCCGCCTACTGCCTACTGCCTTCTGCCTACTGCCTTCTGTCTTCCTGGAGGGCGTGATACGCTGAACGCGGGAGGCGGTTATGGCAACCAAGACCTTGATTACTGTCGAGGAATACGACGCTCTTCCGGAAACGGAAAATGGGGTTGAATACGAACTGAGCGAGGGAGAACTCATTGTGCTGGCATCGCCGACACTTTTCCACAACTTCATGCGCGACGACATCCTGGAGCGGTTCCGCGTCTTCCTTCGCCAGCATCCGCATTTGGGCCGAGTCGCTTCCGAAACGGATTTCTCACTCACGGCCAGCACGGTCCGTAGGCCGGACGTAGCTTTTATCAGCGCCGCGAAAATGGCGTCGGTTGACCCATGCCAGAAGCTTCAGTTTGCGCCGGACCTCGCCATCGAGATCGCTTTGCCCCACGACGATCTGCCGCGCAAGATCCAGGACTACCTGGCGGCGGGCACAAGGGTCTGGGCGCTTTATCCCGATGCGCGCGTTGCTAGGATCCACAAGCCCGGCAAGCAGGCCGTGGTACTCGACGCTGATGCAGGCGATAGCCTGGAAGACGCCGAATTGCTACCGGGCCTGAAGGTACCCCTTGGTGAGATCTTCGGTTAAGCCCGATTACGCCTAGTTATGCCTGGTTCTGGTACAGCCCTCATGAGGGTGGATTCGATGTGTAAGTTTATCGTTACCAAGATGGTGAATGCCTGCGTGTTTATCCTCATCACGGCGGCCGCTGGGGCGGCTCAAGGCCTGCGCGTAGGCGTGGCCAAAGCGACGATCACGCCGGACGTGCAGGCCGCCAAAGTCTACATGGCGGGTTTCGGCAACAACCGCGTCGCCACCGGCGTGCACGACGATCTTTACGTCCGGTGCCTGGCACTGGCAGCCGGCGATTCGAAGCTCGCCATGTGCGCCGTGGACCTGATCGGGTTCTTTTACGACGACGTACTTAAGGTCCGCGACGAGGTGAAAGCCCAGGCGCCGGACGCGACGCACGTTATTGTCGCCTCGACCCACGAGCACGAAGGACCCGACACGATGGGGCTGTGGGGCCCCACCGAGTTCCAGAGCGGGATCGACGAGAAGTACATGGACTGGCTTGACGACCGCATCGCCTCTACGGCCGTCGAGGCGCTGCGCTCGCTCGCGCCCGCGCGAATGACCCTGGCGCGCGACGATCATCCGCTGCTGGCCTTGCTACAGAGCGACAGCCGGCCGCCCTACGTCAAGGACCCTCACTTGCTCGTGATGCGCCTGACGTCCGATCAGGGTGGCGATCAGGGTGGCGATCCGGGCGGTGCGCCCATCGCCACGCTGGTCAACTGGAGCGACCATCCGGAGACGCTTGGCAGCCAAAACACGTTGATCACAGCCGATTATCCCCACTGGCTTTGTACCCGCACGGAAGAGACCCTTGGCGGCACCACCGTTTTCTTCAACGGCTCGATTGGTGGATTGCTTTCCACGCTTGGCGACGACATGGCGCTGCAGGATCCCGACACCGGCGACGTGGCGAAGGACGGCACGTGGCGAAAGGCTGAACTCTTCGGAAATCTCTTGGGTGACCTTGTGGTGCGCGCGGTGAGGTCAGGCAGCGAAGTTAAGGTTGATAGGATCGTCGAACGGAGTTCCGTCATCTTTGCGCCGCTCGATAACGACCGTTTTCGCATCGGCGGCGTGCTGGGCCTTTATGCAGGGCGCAAGCAACTCTATACGGACGGCAAGCTGGACACGACGGTGAGCGAAAAGGAATTTCCTGGCTTGGGCAAATTCAAGTACGCCGCCGGAGCGGATACCAAAACGGAGGTTGACTACCTCCAGTTCCTGGCCTCCGGCTCGCTCGTGGCGGAGATTGCCACCGTCCCGGGTGAAATCTATCCCGAACTGGTCAACGGCGGCATCACGCGCTACCCGGGCGCTGACTATCCTGACGCCCCCTTCGAGCCGACCGTGCGCGCCCACATGAAGAGCGGCTATCCGTTTGTTTTCGGGCTGGCCAATGACGAGCTGGGGTACATCATTCCCAAAGCTGAGTGGGACAACCAACCTCCGTGGCTCAAGAACAAGAAGGATCGTTGGTACGGCGAGGTCAACTCCGCCGGCGAGGAAATGGCAGGTGCGGTGACGCGGGCGCTGGTGACGTTGATGGAAGAGAATGCTGAACGATAAATGATGAATGATGAACAAGAAGAGTCGAAAAGTCGAATGTTGAAGGTCGAAAAGTCAAGGCGAGGCCGAGCCGTGCCATGGAACGAATGACCCGTCGCAAGCTGTTTGCCCAGTCCGGACGCCTGGCCGGAGCAATGGCCGTGGGGCTGCCTTTACTGGCAGCAAGTGACAAGGGAATAGCAGGCTCTGAGCGTAAGCTGAAGGTGATCGTGGCGGGCGGCCATCCTGATGATCCGGAGTCCGGCGCCGGCGGAACCATGGCGCGTTACGCTGACCTTGGACATGATGTCGTGGCCCTCTATCTGACGCGGGGCGAAGCGGGCATCGAGGGGAAATCTCACCAGGAAGCGGCGGCCATCCGCACGGTCGAGTGCCAAAAGGCGTGCGAGATCCTGAAGGCCCGACCGGTATTTGCAGGGCAGATCGACGGCAGCACGGAGATCAACGCGGCGCGCTACGATGACTTCCGCAGGATCATCCAAGCCGAGCAGCCTGACATTGTTTTCACGCATTGGCCGATTGACTCGCATCGCGACCACCGGGCGACCTCGTTGCTAGCTTATGACGCGTGGCTACGCGGCGGCAGGAAGTTCTCGCTTTATTATTTTGAAGTCGAAACGGGCGAACAGACTCAAGGCTTCCTGCCTAACCACTATGTCGACATCAGTGCGGCCGAGCCTCGCAAACGCTCAGCTTGCTTCGCCCATAGCAGCCAGGACCCTGCCGGCTTTTACCTTGCCCATGATCTGATGAACCGGTTTCGGGGAATGGAGTGTGGCGTGAAATACGCCGAAGCCTTCGTGCGCCACCCGCAGAGTCCGGACCTAGCCCTGACTTCAAGTTTGGCGGCCGGAGAAGCAACGAACGGACAGGAGTAGATGAAGCAGTATGCAGGCGATCATCGGCAACGACGCCAAAGCGCTGGCTGCTGAACTTCGCGACAAGGTCCGCGGGGAAGTGCGCTTCGACGACGGCAGCCGTGCGCTCTACGCGACGGATAGCTCCAACTATCGCCAAGTACCGATCGGCGTGGTGGTTCCAAAGGGCATCGAGGACGTTGTCGAAACCGTTGCCACTTGCCGCCGGCATGACGCACCGGTGCTCACGCGCGGCGGCGGTACCAGCCTGGCCGGGCAGTGTTGCAACGTTGCGGTGGTCGTGGATATGTCGAAGTCCCTGCGTGGGATTCTCGAGCTGGACCCGCACCGGAGACTCGCCACGGTGCAACCGGGCGTCGTGCTGGACACGCTTCGCAGCGCCGCCGAGAGGTATCACCTCACCTTTGCTCCTGATCCGTCGACGCACGCCCAGTGCACGCTCGGCGGCATGATCGGCAATAATTCCTGCGGCGTGCACTCGATAATGGCGGGCAAAACGGTGGACAACGTCCAAAGCCTCGAGATTCTGACCTACGACGGTGCGTGCATGCAGGTGGGGAGGACCGAGGAAGCCGAAATCGACCAGATCGTCCGTCACGGCGGCCGTCGCGGCCAGATCTACGAGCGGCTCAGATCGCTTCGCGACCGCTATGCTGACCTGATCCGCGCCCGTTACCCCGCGATTCCTCGCCGCGTCTCCGGCTATAACCTCGATCAGTTGCTGCCGGAGAATGGGTTCAACGTGGCCCGCGCTCTGGTGGGCACGGAGGGTACGTGTGTCACCGTGCTCTCGGCCGAACTGCGGCTGGTGGACAGCCCTCCGGCTCGGTCGCTGCTGGTGTTGGGGTATTCGGACGTGGCGACGGCGGCGGATCATGTTCCCGAGATTCTGGCAGCCAGGCCGATCGGCCTCGAGGGCATAGCCGGGAGCGTGGTTGAGAACATGATGCGGCGGCGCATGCGTTTGGAGGACATTGCCCTGCTGCCAGCGGGTGGGGCGTGGCTCATGGTTGAGTTCGGCGCCCGAACCACCGAAGAGGCAGATGACCAGGCGCGCGCATTGCTGGAAGACCTGAAGAAACGTGATCCCGCCACGACGGGACCGGCGGCGCGACTCTTCAACGATAGGCGATTGGCGAAGCGCGTGTGGGAGATGCGGGAGATCGCGCTCAGCGTTGCCTCCGAAACTCCCAACGGCAATCGCGCGTGGGCCGGTTGGGAGGACGCCGCCGTCGCGCCGGCCGTACTTGGCAATTACCTGCGCGACTTTGATCGGTTGCAGAATAGCTACGGCTACCAGAGCGCCCTTTATGGCCACTTTGGAGATGGCTGCATTCACGCCCGCCTTGATTTCGACCTCCTCTCGCGCCCGGGAATTGAGAAGTTCCGCGCCTTCATGATCGACGCCGCGGATTTGGTGGTGCGCCACGGTGGATCGCTTTCGGGTGAGCATGGCGACGGTCAGGCTCGCGCGGAGCTTCTGCCGAGAATGTTCGGCGAAGAGTTGGTCGCGGCGTTCCAGGAGTTCAAGGCCATCTGGGACCCGGATGGCAGGATGAATCCGGGCAAGTTGGTTGACGCACGCCACCTCAATCGCATGGACGAGAATCTGCGTTTGGGCGTTGACTACAGCCCTAAGCGGCCGGCGACGCACTTCAAGTTTCCGGACGATCGAGGCGGCTTCGCCGATGCCGCTTTGCGCTGCGTTGGAGTGTCGAAGTGTCGTCGCGAGGTCGGCGGGACGATGTGCCCGAGCTACATGGTGACGCACGACGAGCAGCACTCGACGCGGGGCCGTGCCCGCTTGCTTTTCGAGATGCTGAACGGCGGCGTGGTTGCTGACGGGTGGCGGAATGAATCGGTGAAGGAGGCGCTCGATCTGTGCTTGGCCTGCAAGGGCTGCAAGCAGGAGTGCCCGGCCGCCGTCGACATGGCCACGTACAAAGCCGAGTTCCTGTCGCACTACTACGAGGGCAGAGTCCGACCGCGATCCGCCTACGCGGTGGGCTGGATCCACCGTTGGGCGCGGTTGGGCACGATGGCGCCGGAGCTCGCCAATTTCTTTACCCAAGCTCCTGTGCTCAGCAGCATCACCAAATCGCTGGCCGGGATAGCGCCGGGGCGTCAGATCCCGCGCTTGGCGCCGAAGGCGTTCCGTCAGTTGTTCGGGCGGCGTTTCGCAAAAGCCCGACAAGGCGCGGCGGGCACGAACCCAGGCCAGCCGCGGGTGATGCTTTGGCCTGACACTTTCAATAACTACTTTAGCCCTGAGACGGCCATGGCAGCGGTGAAAGTGCTGGTGGCTGCCGGATATAGCGTGGAGTTGCCGGCGGAGACGGTTTGCTGTGGACGTCCGCTTTACGATTACGGCATGTTGGATGAGGCGGCGCATCTCTTGCGCCGCGTCCTGCGCGTACTCAGGTGGCCGCTTGCCGCCGGCGTGCCCATCGTCGTCCTGGAGCCGAGTTGCGCCGCGGTTTTCCGCGACGAGTCACTGAATCTCTTCCCAGGCGACGAAGATGCCTCGCGACTGAGCAAGCAGACGTTCTTGCTGAGCGAGTTTTTGGCAAGGTACGCACCGGCATGGCAACCTCCCCGGCTGGGCCACAAAGCGATTGTGCACGGGCACTGTCATCACAAAGCGGTGATGGGACTTGAAGACGAGCAACAGGTGCTGGCGAAGCTCGGGCTGGATTTCAACACGCTCGATTCTGGTTGCTGCGGAATGGCGGGTGGCTTCGGTTTTGAGAAGGAACATTACGAGATTTCCCTTCGAATCGGCGAACGCGTGTTGTTGCCGGCGGTGAGGAACGCCGCGCCCGACACCTTGATCGTGGCCGACGGCTTTAGCTGCCGCGAACAGATCCTGCAGACCACCGGCCGGCGGGCGCTGCACCTGGCGGAAGTGTTGGAGAAGGCCGTTCGAATGGTGAATAGTGAATGAAACGATGAATGCTGAATGATGAATGATGAACTGAAGACAAGGCAACCGTTGTTCTTCTTTCTGTCGCTCATCATTCATCACTCAGCGTTGTATTCTGCATTCACAATTCCAAATGTGGCAAGTTTTCGAATACCCACTCAACCCGTTCTCCAAGCGGCGACACGTCCTCACAACCGGGCTGCTGCCGGAGGAATGCCTGGCGCGCTTGGCGGAGCGGTTGTCTTCAGGCGAGTCCGAATCGGGGGACTCGGCCGGGTCGGGGTGGGAGATCGGAGTGGAAGGATCGACGGGGCCATCCGGCTTTGCAATTCACCGCGAGTCTTCGTTGCGCAACCACTTCCAGACCGAAGCGCTCGGACGGTTCATTCCCACCAACGAAGGCACTCGCATCGAAGTCGAGTTCGGCTCACGCCGTGGCGCGCGCCTGTTCGCGATGGTGGCCCTCGCCTTCAGCGGGTTCATCTCGGTCGCTCTCGTGCTGCGCTGGAGGCACGATTCGATTTCGCAGTGGAGCGGTTACTCGCTGCCTATCGCAGTCCTCTTTCCACCCTTCATTTATGGCTACCTTACCGCTAGCCGCTGGCTCAGCCGAAACGAGGGACCGCACCTCTTGCGGTGGCTGCGGGATTTGCTGGAAGCGGCTGAACTGGATGAAGCATGAACCGCGGCGAGGGGCCAGCGCTCGCCGTGGTTCGGGTTTGCTCGGGTTAGGGGCGGGAGCCGACTTGCCCTGCTTGCGATGATACGACGGGTGCCGCCGGCATATTTAGAAGCCTGGCCCGGTGGGATATTGCGAGGTTCAAACTTTGCCCATTCTCTCCTCCTCCGTGATGGCCGTCACAACCAGAGCTTCCTTCGCCGGCGGGCCATTGCGGTAGGCTCAGCACTCGAACACCTTCGGCCAGATCCTGAGGACTACCCCTAACTAACTTCGTTGGTGGACTGACCTCTTTGACATCCAGCCAACAGCAGAGTAGGGCTGTCGATTTGGCTCAACTATGATATCCATCACATGCGGTTGTGACATCCGTCACATCTAGGGGCAGGCCCGGCATATTGTGGTGCATACCTTCTTCTCGGACAAGCATCAAATAGTCTATTTTTTCAGTGATGTGGTGGTCGGCGGTTTGTGCCACGGCCGCCGCTGGCTGGTTCCGGCCAGATGATCGCACGGAGAGACTCAGAATCCCCCCAGTGTATCAGCAAGAATTAGCCTGGGTGAGCCGTGGTAACCATCTTGCTCCTCGCGTCGTCTAGTAGAAGAGCGTTAGGGGCCGGGAAGCAGCAGAGCGTGTTACGCTGCATCAGGCTTGAGGATGTCGTTGAGGCAGCGGTAGCGCCGAGTGCATACCGGAAATGGACGAATTGGAAAGCCTGGGAGCGCGGGCGTCCTGCTCAGCGCAGTGGTTAGTGGCGAGTGGCTAGTGGTTAGTGGCTAGAAAGAAAGAAGACGCGCCCGTCTGCTAGCCACTAACCACTAGCCACTTCTTAAGAGCGAGCCGGACGCCCGCGCTCCCAGGCCTGACACCAAGGAGCAGGACACAACCATGAACAGACCCAGCACCTTAGAGGAGCAGGAAGTGCGAGTTCCGCCACGGCCGGCTGGCCCGCCCGCCAGCGCCGCGCCCAAGAGCCGTTGGTGGCTCTGGCTGTTAATTGTGGTTTTGTTAGGCCTTGGCGTCTATTACTTCTACTTCCGCTCGAAGAGTGGCAGCTCGCAAGTCGGCGCCGCGACTTCGGGCGCGGCTGGCGCGAAAGCCCGAGGGCCCATGACGACGCCGGTGGTTGCGGCAAAGGCCCGGAAGGGCGACATCGGTGTGTACATCACCGGTCTGGGTGCAGTAACGCCGATTTATACGGTCGCGGTAAAGAGTCGCGTTGACGGTCAGTTGATGAAAGTCCTTTACAACGAGGGTGATCTTGTTCACCAAGGCGCCACGCTGGTGGAAATCGACCCGCGGCCATATCAGGTTCAGTTGGAGCAGGCCGAAGGGCAACTGGCCAAGGACCAAGCGGCGCTCGACAACGCCCGAGTCGATTTGAAACGGTACCAAACGCTGGTGACGCAAAACGCGGTTCCGGAACAGCAGCTTGCGACACAGCAAGCGACCGTGGACCAAGACATGGGAGCGGTTAAGATCGATCAAGCCAACATTGACAGCGCCAAGCTTGATCTCGTTTACTGTCACATCAACGCTCCCATCACCGGCCGTATTGGTCTGCGGTTGGTAGATCCGGGCAACATCGTCCACGCCAGCGACGCGAACGGCCTTCTGGTGATCACCCAGATTCAACCGATCAGCGTCATTTTCACCATCGCGGAGGACCAGCTTCCCTCGGTCGCAGACAAGATGCGAGCCGGTCAGCGTTTGAGGGTGGATGCCGACGACCGGAATGGGAAGAAGCTGGGCCAAGGTTACTTGGCGACCATCGACAATCAGATCGATCCCTCCACCGGCACGCTCAGGCTGAGGGCCATTTTCGCCAACACCGACAATGCCCTGTTTCCCAATGAGTTCATCAACTTTCGCTTGCTGGTGGAGCAGAAGACTGGAGTAACTCTGCTGGCCAACGCGGCGATTCAGCGCAACTCCCAAATGACCTACGTCTGGATGGTGAAACCCGACTCCACCGCCACTGTGCGCCAGATTGCCGTGGGCACCACGGAAGGCAGCGACTCGGAAATTACCTCCGGTCTTTCCCCAGGCGACACGGTAGTGATGACGGGCGTCGACAAGCTTCAGGAGAATAGCAAGGTTACCGCCCATTTTGAGGGCACCGCTGGGGGGACAACCAAATGAGCCCGTCGCGGACCTTCATTCTCCGGCCGGTGGCCACGTCTCTGTTGATGGCGGGCATTGTGCTTGCGGGCGCGGTGGCCTACAAGGAACTACCAGTCTCGGCGCTGCCGGAGGTCGACTATCCTACCATTCAAATCATTACGTTCTACCCCGGCGCCAGCCCGGACGTGATGGCGACTTCCGTTACCGCTCCCCTCGAGCGTCAATTCGGCCAGGTACCCGGCCTGCAGCAAATGACTTCCACGAGTTCCGACGGCTGCTCGGTCATCACCCTGCAATTCGCCCTTACCCTGAGCATTGACGTCGCCGAGCAGGAAGTCCAGCAGTCGATCAACGCTTCGGGCACGTACCTCCCGCCCGATCTTCCGACGCCGCCGATCTATAGCAAGAGCAACCCCGCCGACGCTCCCATCCTCACCCTGGCCTTGAGTTCGAAGGAGCTTTCGCTCTCCAAGGTTGAGGACCTGGCGGATACGCGGTTGGCGCCGAAAATCTCGCAGTTGCCCGGGGTCGGCTTGGTCAGCATCAGCGGCGGCCAGAAGCCCGCCGTCCGGATTCGGGCGAACCCCACCCAACTGGCGTCCTACGGCCTCAATCTGGAGGACCTGCGAAGCGCGCTCGTCGCGGCCAACGTCAACCAGGCGAAGGGCAACTTCGACGGCGCGCACCAGTCGTACCAGATCGGCGCTAACGACCAGTTGCTCTCGTCGGCCGACTATGCCCCGCTCATCATCGCCTACCGGAACGGCGCCCCCGTCAAGCTCACCGACGTGGCCGACGTCACCGACGACGCCGAAAACGTCCGCCAAGCGGCTTGGATGAACGACGTGCCTGCCGTCATCGTCAACATCCAACGGCAGCCGGGCGCGAACATCATCAGCGTGGTCGACCGCATCCAGGCATTGCTTCCCCAACTCACGTCGTCGATGCCGTCCTCGGTCGACGTCAAGACCCTGACCGACCGGACCAGTACCATTCGAGCGTCGGTGAGCGATGTGGAGTTCTCGTTGATGCTGACCGTCGCGCTGGTGGTGATGGTGATCTTCCTCTTCCTGCGCAATCTCTCAGCCACCGTCATTCCCAGCGTCGCCGTTCCGCTCTCCCTGGTCGGCACCTTCGGCGTCATGTACCTGCTGGGCTACAGCCTGAATAACCTGACGCTCATGGCCTTGACCATCTCCACCGGGTTCGTGGTGGACGATGCCATCGTGATGATCGAGAACATCACCCGGTACATCGAAGAAGGCGAGCCTCCACTTCAGGCGGCGCTCAAGGGTTCCGCGCAGATCGGCTTCACGATTATTTCGCTGACCGTCTCCCTGATTGCGGTGCTCATTCCGCTGCTTTTCATGGGCGATATCGTCGGCCGGCTCTTCCGTGAATTCGCCGTCACCCTAGCCGTTACCATCCTGGTCTCCGCCGTCGTTTCGCTCACCCTGACGCCGATGATGTGCTCCAAACTCCTTAAGCACCGGCGCGTCGAAGAGGAAGGCCGGTTTTATCGGGCCACGGAACATGGGTGGAATTCCATGCTCGCGCTCTACGATCGAACCCTTCAGTTTGTGCTCCGCCATCAGGTGGAGACTCTGTTGGTCGCCGTCGCCACGCTGGTTGGGACCATAATGCTCTACATTTACATTCCCAAGGGTTTCTTCCCCATTCAGGACACCGGCGTCATCCAGGGTGTCTCGGAAGCGGCCCAGGCTGTTTCCTTCCCGGAAATGGCCCGCGAGCAGCAAGCACTGGCGAAGATCATCTTGAACGATCCTGCCGTGGAGAGCCTCTCTTCGTTCATTGGCATCGACGGGACCAACACCACCCTCAACAGCGGGCGTATTCTCATCAACCTGAAGCCCCTGGCAGCGAGGAAGATCAGTGCCAGCGACGTCATCCGCCGCCTCCAGCCGGAACTGGCGCAGGTAGCTGGTATCACCCTGTTTATGCAGCCCGTGCAGGACATTACCATCGATGACCGGGTGAGCCGTACGCAATTCCAGTACACGCTGGAAGACCCGAACGCGGCCGAGTTAAACACTTATGCCCCCAAAATGCTCGCCGAACTGCAGAAACGGCCTGAGTTGCTCGACGTGGCCAGCGATCAGCAGGTGGGCGGCCTTCAGGCCCGGCTGGTGTTCGATCGCCAGACGGCCATGCGCCTTGGGATCACGCCCTCGACGATCGATCAAACGCTTTATGACGCCTACGGCCAGCGGCAAGTGTCGACCATTTTTACCCAATTGAATCAATATCATGTAGTGTTGGAAGTAAAGTCCGACTATCAGAACAATCCGCTGGACCTGCGAAATCTTTTCATCCGGACCGGCGCCGGAAGCTCCAGCGGCTCCGCCGGCCTGGTCGCCGGTGGAGCGGCCGCCAACCAGTTGTACGGGCCCACCAGCTCGCTCACGGCTGCCACTACGAGCCTATCTTCCAGTACCTCGTCTTCCGGCGGTTCGGGCTCTACCGCTTCGGATAACACCTTCGGCAGCAACGCCATTGCTTCTTCCTCGGTGTTCCCCAACGGGGGACAGGTGCCGCTGGCGGCCTTCACGCACCTGGAGGAGGTGAGTGCTCCCATCACCGTGAACCACCAGGGTCAGTTCCCGGTGGTGACGCTTTCTTTCAATCTGGATCCCAATGCCTCCCTAGGCGAGGCCATCACGGCGGTTAACCAAGTCAAGGATGAGATCGGCATGCCGCCAAGCATTCAGGGGGCATTTCAAGGTACGGCCGCATCCTTCGAGGCCTCCCTATCCAGCGAGCCGCTGCTGATTCTGGCGGCGATCATTACCGTCTACATCGTGCTGGGTGTCTTGTACGAAAGCTACATTCACCCCGTCACCATCATCTCCACATTGCCGTCGGCGGGGGTCGGCGCGCTGCTCGCTCTCATCATTTGCCGTAACGATTTCAGCGTAATCGCCTTGATTGGGATGGTGCTGCTCATCGGTATCGTCAAGAAAAACGCCATCATGATGATCGATTTCGCTCTGGAGGCGGAGCGCAAGGAAGGCATGACCTCGGTGAATGCCATTTATCAAGCATGCCTCCTGCGCTTCCGCCCGATCATGATGACCACCATGGCCGCGCTGCTGGGCGGCGTCCCACTGGCGCTGGGTACGGGAACGGGCTCGGAACTGCGCCGGCCGCTGGGGATCACTATTGTCGGCGGATTGCTCGTGAGCCAGTTGCTTACGCTCTACACCACGCCGGTGATCTACATTTGGTTCGATCGCCTCGCGCAGCGATTTTCCCGGGCGAGTGAAGGGAGCCTGGGTGGGGAGTTGGCACCGGCAGAGTAGTCAGTTTTCAGTTTTCAGTTCGCAGTCCTCAACGTTCAGTGGCCAGGTGACAGCATTTTCCGGTCACCGCAGCGGGCCGATCGATTGCGACTGGCCTACACCGTGGCACTGGGAGCTGATCTCGCGCAGCGCCAAGTTTTTCAGGCCACCCGTGGGGCGTGGGCCGGTCTAGCCTGCCAGCCGTAGCGGAATTGCTGCCGCTGGGGTGACCGGAAAATGCTGTCACCTGGCCGTTCAGTCGTTAGTTCGCTGAAAACTGAGAACTGAAAACTGAAAACTGAGAACTGAAAAAAATGAAAACTAACCGATGAACTTCTCAGAACCATTCATTCGAAGGCCCATTGCGACAACGCTCATCATGATTGCCATCGCGCTGGCGGGCGCCGTGGCCTTTCGGCTGCTGCCGGTGTCGCCGCTGCCCCAGGTGGACTTTCCCACTATCTCGGTGAACGCGGGTTTGCCGGGCGCAAGCCCTGAGACCATGGCTTCGGCGGTCGCCACCCCGCTGGAGCGCCAATTCACCCGAATTGCGTCGGTTACCGAGATGACTTCGTCCAGCAGTCTGGGTTCCACCAGTATTACCCTGCAATTCGATCTCAACCGCGACATCAACGCCGCCGCGCGCGACGTGCAGGCGGCGATCAACGCGGCCCGTGGTTATCTTCCCAGCAATCTTCCCAGTAATCCGTCCTACCGGAAAGTGAATCCTGCGGATTCGCCCATCTTCATGCTGGCGCTCACCTCCGACGTGCTCTCCAAGAGCCAGATGTATGATGCCGCTTCCTCGATCATGGCCCAAAAACTGGCGCAGGTGAGCGGCGTGGGCCAGGTGGTCGTAGGCGGGGGCGCGTTGCCCGGGGTCCGGATCGAGTTGAACCCCACCGCCCTGAACAAGTACGGCATCGGCCTGGAGCAGGTGCGGGGAGTGCTGAGCGCTGCCAATGCCAACACCCCGAAAGGGCACTTCTCCGACGGTCACCACATGTGGGAGGTGGGCGCCAACGATCAGTTGTTGAAGGCCATCGATTACCAACCCCTGATCATTGCTTACCGCAATGGTTCGGCGGTGCGCGTCTCGGACGTCGGCCTGACGCGAGACGCCCCGGAAGACATTCGCAACTCCGGCTACGCCAACGGCAAGCCCTCGGTTCTGGTCATCATTTTCCGCCAGCCCAATGCCAACATCATCGCTACTGTGGATGGCGTCCGCGCCGCGCTCCCGCAACTCAAGGCCGCTATTCCCCAATCGATCGACATGCGGGTGGCCATGGACCAGACCCTGACCATCCGCGCCTCGGTGGCAAACGTCGAACAAACGTTGATCATCTCGGTGATCCTGGTGATCCTGGTGGTCTTTTTTTTCCTTCGCAACCCGCGCACCACCCTCATCCCCAGCGTCGCCGTTCCCGTGTCGCTGATCGGGACCTTCGGCGTGATGTACCTGTTGGGCTACAGCCTCGACAACCTCTCGTTAATGGCGCTGACCATCTCCACCGGCTTTGTGGTAGACGACGCCATCGTGGTGATCGAAAACATTTCCCGTTACCTGGAGCAGGGCATGCACCCGTTCCAGGCCGCGCTGAAGGGGGCCAAAGAAATCGGCTCCACCGTGCTGACCATCAGCATTTCACTGGTGGCGGTGTTTATTCCCTTGCTGCTGATGGGGGGGATTGTAGGCCGTCTGTTCCGCGAGTTCGCTGTGACCCTTTCGGTGGCGATCCTGGTCTCCATGGCGGTTTCGCTCACTGCGACTCCCAGCATGTGCGCGCACCTGCTGAAGCAGCACCAGTCGCATGGCCGGATCTACCGCCTCAGTGAAAGGGGTTTCAACGCAGTGGTGAATGCTTATGGCCGGACGCTTGCCGGAGTGCTTCGCTACCCGGCGATTACTCTGGCCATACTGCTGGGGACCCTGGTACTTAATGTTTATCTTTATATTTATGTTCCTAAAGGGTTTTTTCCACAGCAAGATAACGGCCGAATAATGGGTGCCATCCAAGCCGACCAGGACACCTCGTTTCAAGCCATGGACAAGCTCCTGCAGCAAATGGTCAAAATCGTCCACGACGATCCGGCGGTGGACACCGTGATGGGGTTCACGGGGGGCGGAAACTCCGCGCGCATGTTCTGCTCCCTGAAGAACCCCGGAGAGCGAGACCTCCCGACCGCGCCCGCCGCCAAGAGAAACATCACGGCTGACCAGATCATCGCCCGCCTGCGGCCCAAACTGGCGGGGGTACCGGGCGCCACGCTCTACCTTCAGGCTTCGCAAGACGTGCGCGTGGGAGGGCGCTTCGGCGCCTCCCAGTATCAGTACACCATGCGGGGCGACAACCTCCAGGACCTTATTGACTACGCTCCCCGCATGCTCGCCCAGTTGAGAACCATTCCGAGTATTGCGGACGTGAACAGCGACCAGCAGGACCGCGGGTTGCAGGCCTACGTAACCTACGATCGCATAACGGCGGCGCGCTTCGGTATCTCGCCGCAGTTGATCGATTCCACGCTCTACGACGCTTTCGGCCAGCGGCAGGTCTCCACCATGTACACGTCGCTGAATCAGTACCACGTGATCATGGAGGTGGCGCCGCAATACTGGGCGGACCCGCAGTTTTTGAACCAGATGTATGTGCGCTCCCCGAGTGGCGGAGAGGTTCCCCTGGGCGCTATCAGCCGTCATGTGAACATCACCGCGCCGTTGTCGGTCAACCACCAGGGCCTCGCTCCGGCGGTGACCATCTCTTTCAACCTCCAGCCGGGCATTGCCCTGGGAGACGCCGTGCTGACCATCAATTCGGCCGCCGCCAAAGTCGGCCTTCCACCAACCATTCACACTGGGTTTTCCGGGACGGCGCAGGCCTACCAGGATTCGCTGGGCAGCGAGCCCTTGCTGATTGCTGCGGCGCTGCTGACGGTTTACCTGGTATTGGGTATTCTTTACGAGAGCTACGTCCACCCGGTGACCATTCTCTCCACGCTGCCCTCGGCCGGTGTGGGCGCTTTGCTGGCCCTCCTGATCACTCACACCGATCTCAGCGTTATTGCCGTGATCGGAATCGTCCTGCTGATCGGGCTGGTGAAGAAGAACGGCATCCTGATGGTCGATTTTGCCATTTCCGCCGAGCGAAACGAAGGCCGGAGTTCGCACGACGCCATCTACGAGGCTTGCTTGCTGCGCTTACGCCCGATTCTGATGACCACGTTTGCCGCAATGCTGGGGGCGCTGCCCTTGGCGCTGGGCACGGGTACGGGGTCGGAGCTGCGCCGCCCGCTGGGGATCGCGATCATCGGCGGCTTGCTGCTAAGCCAGTTGCTCACCCTGTATACGACGCCGGTGGTGTATCTCTACTTTGACCGGCTTCAGAATTGGCGGGAACGAGCCCGGTCCCGGCACCGCGGCGAAATCGGGGCGTTGGGGTCGGAGGCGTGACGAAGAGTCGAAGGTCGAAGGTTGAAGGTTGAAGGTCGAAAGGTCCAATCCTCGTGGTTTGTCGTTCCAGACAAACTCGCTACCGTCATGCGAGAGGAAGGCGAGCAACTCAGCAACGCGCAAGAGGCCGAGTTGCTTGCGGACTACCGCGAGAGGGCCAACGATCGGGAGCGCGAAGCCGAGGCGCTAGAATGGTGCGAGGCACTGATAGGTGATGCAACCTTGTGAACAAATCCTGGGAGCGCGGGCATCTTGCCCGCTCTTCCGTAAGAGCCTTAAGATCCAGGGCGGGCAAGATGCCCGCGCTCCCAGGATTTTGTTCACACGTTATGAAGAGCTGGAAGCTGAGAGCTGACGCCTGACAGATAAAGGAGTTGTTCCACCGTTCATGAAGACCACGATCATAAAGATTACGCTTCGCGCCCTCCTGACTGTTGCTGTTTTCGCGTGCGTCGCCCTCAGTGTGCCGTACTCGGGTGCTCCAGCCTCCGAACGCCCCGCCCAGAATTCCGATGCTCAGGAAGCGCGCATTCAGCACATCGAGGCGACAGCGGTCGATATGCACATGGGCGCGGGCCAGCCGCCGCTGCGGCTCGACCTGCAGAAGTTAATGCAGCTCTATAGGGTTTCTGGTCTAAGTATCGCTGTCATCGACAATTATCAGATTGCTTGGGCCAAGGGTTACGGGGTGATCGAGCCAGGATCCACCGTGCCCGTCACGCCCACGACGCTTTTCCAGGCCGGCTCCATCAGCAAGCCCGTGGCGGCAACAGGCGCGCTCTACCTGGTCGAGCAAGGCAAACTCTCGCTCGACGAGGACGTGAACCAGAAGCTCAAGACGTGGCAAGTGCCGGAGAACGAATTCACGAAAAATGAGAAGGTGACACTGCGCCGGCTGATGTCGCACAGTGCGGGGCTCACGGTTCACGGCTTTCCCGGGTACGACGTGAACGACCCCCTGCCGTCGCTGGTCCAGATCTTCAACGGAGAGAAGCCGGCCAACACGCCGCCGATCCGCGTGGATATCGTGCCGGCACCCAGGTGCGCTATTCGGGCGGTGGCGTCACCATCGAGCAGCAGCTTATGATGGACGTCACGGGCACGCCGTTCCCGGCTCTCCTGCGCGAGATCGTGCTCGACAAGATTGGCATGACCGACAGCAGCTACGAGCAGCCGCTGCCCCCGGCCCTGGCTGCCCGGACGGCCAGCGGGACCTGGCCACACGGCACGGTGGTCCATGGAAGGTGGCACATCTACCCGGAGATGGCCGCAGCGGGGTTGTGGACCACGCCCACCGACCTGTGCAAGTTCGCGATTGAAATCGCGCTCTCCAAGCATGGCAAGTCGAACCGTGTGCTTTCCGAGAAGATGACGCGCGAAATGCTGACCCCGGTGATGGATGACGCTGGGCTCGGCTTCTTTATGGACAGGGACAATCCTGGACAGTTCGGCCACAACGGCGCCGACCAAGGCTTTCAGGCGGTGCTGACCATGAACGCCGAATCGGGCCAAGGCGTGGCGATCATGGCGAACTCGGATAACGGGCAAGCTGTGGAGAACCTGGTGCTGCTACGGGTCGCGAAGGAGCATGGCTGGAACTATCGACCCTCGGAGCCGGGCGCCTTTGAAACGCTCCTGCTGATCGACAAACTCAAAGGTGTGCAAGCCGCGCTCCAGCGCTACACGGAACTTAAGCAATCCTTGTCGGCAGAGCAGAAGGTGGAGGAAGGCACTCTCAACAACTTAGGCTACACGCTGCTATTCTCGGGCCAGACCGAGGACGCCATCGCCGTTTTCCAGCGCAATGTGCAGGAATACCCGAAGTCGGCTGACGTTTATGACAGTCTGGGTCGGGCGTACGTGAAAGCCGGCAGGAAGGACCTGGCGATTCAGAACTATGAGATGTCGCTGCGACTGAACCCGAAGAACCAGAACGCAGTGGATTGGCTGAAGAAATTGAAGGAGATGAAATGAGATGGCCCACAGGGGAAGGAGGCTCGGTGAGAAGGTGTGAAAAAACGAGAAGTTTCTCGCAAAGGCGCAATGCCGCGCAGAGTCGCAAAGAAGAGATCCTTTGCTCGCTTGCGGACTGTGCGCCTTGGGCAAGAAACACTTTTGTTTTTCCAATTCCTTTATACGTTCTGAGTCGCCGCGATAGCTGAAACGGACTTGACTTTGGGATAACCGCATGGTAGACTTGATCGGTATGTTCCAGCTAACCGTTTGGCCGGTTCGGTCACCAGTTCTACCGATGAGAAGGCATATTTACTCAGATTATAAAAGAGCTAGAGTTAAGCAGCCACCTTGCTTCAAATGTGGATCGGCGATCTTTATGATTATTTATGTGGTAGAACTGATAAAATTAACCTAACATTTAATTGTTTATTCCCCGAAACACTAGTGGAAAACAGATATTGCAAACAAAGGGGTTACTTGAAACGAAGCCACTTTTTGGGCGTTTTCGGACGTTTTTGAGGGTACAAAATCTTACCAAATTCTACCATTTTTGACCAAAAACGTACACCGAACGGGGCTCGAAGAGGTAGTTAAAGGGCAGTTTTTCGCGACCGATTTATTAAAACGTGTCAAGTCTGGCGGACGATGTCAAGCTATAACAGGCAGGCTAACGCGCTGTTGCAATGCTTACGAAAATGAGGAGTTGAGAGCATGTTGCTCTTGCTAGTCAAGCGTGTTTTCCCGGAAGTCGGGAGTTGGGAGTCGGGAGTCGGCAAACCGTCGCCGTTGCCTTCTGCCGACTGCGGACTGCCTTCCGCCTTCTGCGTTCTGCTTTCTACTTTCTGCCTTGCCTGCACGGTGGGTCCGAACTACAAGCGGGCCAGCGCCCCCGTCCCTCCGGCGTACAAGGAAACGGCGCCCGAAAGCTTCAAGGAGGCGGGGGATTGGAAACCGGCCCAGCCCAACGACCAGGCAAGCAAGGGTAAGTGGTGGGAGATCTATAACGATCCCGAACTCAACGCGCTGGAGGAGCAAGTCAGCATCTCCAACCAGAACGTCTTGATGGCGGAGGCGCAGTTTCGCGAGGCTGAAGCCGCGGTTCGAATCGCGCGCGCGGGACTGTACCCAACGCTCAGCGGAAGTGTATCCATTACAAACTCCCGAGCTCCGGTCACCCCGAGTGCTGGCCTTGGGAATTTCACTCCCGCTTCGCGCACCACTTATGACTTGCCTGTGGGCGCATCTTGGGTGCCGGACCTTTGGGGCAACATTCGTCGCGGCGTTACGGGGAGTATGGCGACAGCCCAGGCGAGCGCCGCGCAGTTAGAAAACGCCCGTTTGTCGTTCCAGGGAGAGCTGGCTCAAGACTACTTCCAACTGCGGGGCACGGATGGCGACTACGACCTGCTGGACCGCACGGTGAAGTCCTATCAGGACTATTTGACGCTGACCCAGAACCGGTTTAACGCCGGCGTCGCCTCGGGAGCCGACGTGGCCCAGGCGGAAACCCAATTAGACGGTGCCCGGGCGGAATTGGTGGACCTGGAGGTGACGCGCAACCAGTTGGAACACGCCATTGCGATCCTGACGGGCAAGCCGCCGCTGGCCGTCACCGTGAGTCACGCGCCGATCGCGGCCACGCAGCCCCCGCCCGTTCCCATTGGAGTTCCTTCCACCTTGCTGGAACGGCGCCCCGACATCGCCGCCGCCGAGCGTCAGATGGCAGCGGCCAACGAGCAGATTGGCATCGCGCAATCCGCCTTCTATCCCACGCTCACGCTCAGTGCGACTGGGGGATTGGAAAGCTCGCGCCTCGGCACTTGGATACAGTGGCCTAGCCGCTTCTGGTCGGTGGGGCCGCAGTTGGCGGAGACGCTTTTTGATGCCGGACGGCGCCACGCCCAGGTGGCGCAGGCGCAGGCCGCCTTCGATGCCACCATCGCCAGCTACCGGCAGACGGTCCTCAACGGCTTCCAGCAGGTGGAGGATGATCTCTCGGCGTTGCGCGTGCTCGAGAAAGAAGCCGGCGTGGAGAGCGACACGGTGCAGGCCGCCGAGCTGGCGCTGCGGATCACCACCGACCAATACAAGGCGGGGACCGTCAGCTACCTGCAGGTCATCATTTCGCAGACCGCCGCTTTCACGGCTGAGAAAGCTGCCGTGGACATCCTCACCCGCCGCCTGGCGGCCAGCGTCTCCCTGGTGCAGGCCCTGGGCGGCGGCTGGAACGCGTCCCAATTGCCCAAGGCTAGCGACCTGGTCAGCGCCAGGTAGGGGATTTTGGATTTTGGATTTTGGATTTTGGATTGAAGACCAAGACGTGATTTGCCAGATTTTCGATCCAACCGCGAAGGAGTTTTGATTGAAGATCAGGGCCCTTGGATTTTGGCGACTTCGGACTTAAGCCACAGGCCGACAAAGTTATGTGTTGTTCTTCAATCCAAAATCCAAAATCCAAAATCCAAAATTTCCCCACGGCTGGGCATCATCAAGGAGGAGACCCATGTTCACCGCTACCGCCAACCTGATTCTCCCCAGCACGGTCACGGGATCGTTTCCCCGGCCGCGCTGGTTCGACGTCAGCATGTGGGGCCGTCCGCTCGACACCTGCATGCTCGACGTGCGCTTCCGAGAGAAGTTTCAAGATGCCATGGCCGTGGTCATCAGCGACCAGGAGCGCGCCGGGCTCGACATTCTCAACCACGCTGACTTCCACGTCGATGAGGACTTGGCGGGCCGCGCCTGGCACCACTATCCCTTGCAGCGCTGGGCCGGCTTTGCCGGCGACACCTTGCAGCCGGAGGAGGCCACGGCGCCGTGGCTCCACTATCCGCCCGGCACGCTGCTCAACGAGATCTACACCGGCTGGCGCTGGCCGCACGTGGTGGACAAGATCGAGCACCGGCCGCTCGACTACCCCAAGATCTGGCGCATCGCCCAGGGCAAGACGCGCAAGCCGGTGAAGTTCGGCACCTGCTGCTCGCAGGTGATGGCGCTCTTCCTCGACATTCACACGCCCAAGTACCACGACAAGCGCCAGGTGATCTGGGACATGGCGGAGGCCATGAACAAGGAGTTGCTGGCCCTGCGCGACGCCGGCTGCCGGTGCATTCAGACTGAGGAGCCCACGTTCCACTTTATGGCCAACACCTACGGCAAGGACCACGAGGAAGTGAAGTTCATGGTCGACGCCTTCAACCGCGAGGTGCAGGGGCTCGACGACGTGGAGCTGTGGATCCACACCTGCTGGGGAAATCCCAACATGCAGCGGGTGATGGAGGACACGAGTTACGCCAACTCCATCGAGATCTACCTGGAGCGGTGCCGCGGCGACGTGTGGACGCTGGAGATGAAGGATCGCAACCAGCGGGACCTGGAGCTGTTCGAGCCTTTCAAGCACGATCTGAAGAAGAAGATTGCCATCGGCGCCGTCAGCCATCGCGCGCTGCAGGCCGACCGTCCGGAAGACGTGGCCGCCGAGGTCCGCAAAGCGCTGAAGGTGATCCCGGCCGATCGCTTGATCGTCTCGAGTGACTGCGGGTTCGGCCGTCAAGGCTGCAATCGCGAGATTGCGTTCTATAAGGCGAGTGCCATCGCGCAGGGCTGCAACATCGTGCGGCGCGAACTTGGCCTCCCGACTACGTACGTACCGGCCGCCGATCCCCGGCTCCAGATCGATGTCGTGCCGGGCCGCGACGTCGCGCGGGCCTGATCGAAATAATTGCGAAGGAGCTTCCAACACAGAGACACAGAGGCACGGAGAAAAACAACACGTCTAGAAAAACATGACATCTCGTGTAATCTTCTCACTTTTTCTCTGTGTCTCTGCGCCTCTGTGTTTAATTCTTTCACAGCGCGGCCCTGCGGCCGCAACCAAAGACCTCAACACAGAGTTCACTGAGGCTTCATAGAGGCCACGGAGAAGAACGCTCAGCGACTATCGGGTGGGAAATTGACGATTGCCGATTGACGATTGCCGATTGGAAGAGAACACGCAAGCCGCACGGGTTTTCCAATCGTCAATCGTCAATCGTCAATTCTTATTCCGGCCGGGACTTGAGCTTGAGCGTGCCCTTGTTCTTCTCCTGCTCCACGAAAGCGCGAAGCTCGTCCGCCGTGGCCAGGAGTCTTTCCCACTGCTCGGCGTAGAGTGTGACTGGGAAGCGGCCGAGGCCGTAGACGCTGACGCCTCCCTTTTCGCTCACCTTGAACGAGAGCTTGCCGGCCTGCCTCGTTCCCGCCTCCTTTTCGAGTTCGGCAATGCGCGCCAGCAGTTCCTCTTTTGTGGGTTCAGCCATAGCAACCTCCCTGGAGTGCGGTTCTGTTGTCGACGACAGATGATCGAACGTGAAACTGGAAAAGCTATCAGCGATCAGCTATCAGCAAGACAACCGGACTTTCTTGCTGAGAGCTGGTGGCTGAAAGCTAAGTGGTACATTCACAAATACGGTGACGATGCACGCGGGGTTCGGGATTGGGGGTTCGGGGTTCGCAGAACAAATTCCCGAACCGCCATCTTCCTCCGCGAATCCCGAACCCCGAATCCCGAACCCCGGAATACGTCACCGTAATTATGAAATACCAGGACTAAGCCTAGCGCCAGCGACCCTCCTCTGTTTTACTACGTTGCGCCCCCACATTCAATACCAGACCGCCCATAGCATAGCACCAATCAGGCGCCAGGGGAAAACGGATCGGATCGGACCGGCATGCCTTACGGGAGGTTGGACTCCGTCGGGTGGGAGGGAACGTGGCTTGCTTCCTCCAGCATTTTCGTTGGGGAGAAGATCGATTTCCGCCATGTCTCGTCTTCGAAATCGGCCAGGATGTTGGCCAGCGTGCGATTCTCCACCAATCCACCGAGCACGATGCTTCCGCCCGAATTCGCCGCCACCAGGTCGAAATCCTCCAGGACGGTGTTGCCGGGAGTATTTTCACCGTAAAGCTCGATCAACGCCTTGACCTCAATCAGTGCCCAGGTGCCGCCCCCGTCGAGTGATAGAATACGATAGCTCATGGTTGCCTCACTTTCGTATTGCGGTCCTTGGTAGTTGGTAGCCGCGGCCAGCGCTCTTCGGGCCGCGGCTTTTGGGTGTCATCAACCCTCATAAGTCTTCAGGCAAGCGACATAGTCGATCCGAATTTGACGGGCCAGATTGGTGAATCTTCCATCGGGGCTGGGCTCGAAGCCGGCCTCGCCTATTTTTCTTCAAAGCCGTAGTTCTTGAAGCGTAGCGTTCGGCAGTTTTCCGTGACGGTTCGGACGACGCTGTCAGGTGTGCCTTCCGGTACCTCCGCGTGAATCTCAAGATTCACTTCGACGCTTGCTCCGACCAGCCCCGCTAGATGCTGAACCACTTCTTCGGCTATTCTCCCGGCGTCGCGACTGAGGCGGGCGGCATCGAGTGCGACGGAACCGTGGAACCGGCGCGGCTGAACCGGTGCGGCTACTCCGGGTAGCGGTTCGATCGGGGGAGGCAGTGGCGGCACGCCCCCGCCTGCCGAATAAGTGCCCGGCGCAGAAACGGGCGCCGGCTCTTGTGCCTTCGCGGCGTCGGCTGCAAGCTGCTTGGCCGCCATGTCCGGCTTCACCAGCATGCTGTCGCCTCCGACCGTAATGGAGCCAATGTTGCCGGCGCGCAAGCCGCGATAGCGACCTCGCGCGGCGTCCCAGCCGTCAGCGTAGGCAAATGACTCCTGCTCCCAAGTTATCAGCCGGAAACCATCTCGCACCGAGTCCAGCAGTACCTCGGTATCCTTGAGGCGTGGCAGGTAGAGATACTTGGCAAAGTCGACGGAGAGCTGCTTCAGGGTTACATGGTCCCCGCGCCATAACGGCACGCGGTCCAACTCCAGCCGAAGCCGCGTGCCTGCAAACTCAGTGATCAAGAGTTCCTCACCCTTGAGCTTCTTCGAGGCCCGTACCGCCAGCGCATCCTGGCCCTGTAGCCTTGTCTCCTGCCAGTCCACCGGCGCGTTCGGATCTTGCTTCCCTTGACCCGGCACCAGCAGCCACGTGTACGTTTCCGGGATGCGTTGTTCCACCGTTTGCTCCGCCTGTTCCCGCTTCGTCTTCGCCTGATTGGACTGAAATGGGTCCAGGTTCAGGGTCTCGCGCTCCGCTTCAATCGACTTCCACGCCAGGAACTGGCGAACAGCTTGGTCAAGCTCGCTCAGGCGCGTGCGATCGGCCGCCAGAAACACCAGCATGTTCTTGTTCTCGCGCGGCGATGATCCACGCTGGTCAAGGATGGTTGCGGCCTCTTTCCGGGCCGGGCTGTCCGGCGACTTGGCCACATGCGGGTGTTCCGGGCCGAGGATCACGAGCCGCGCCTCGGGGTCGTCCGGCACGTCGCCGCTTGACGGCGGGCACGGGTGAACCCGGGCGAAATCGGCTCGCGTGTGGGCTTCGGCGCGCATCCGCCGCTTGATCTCTTCCGTCACCTTGTCTTGCTCCTGTTGCACCGCCCGGTCCTGGGCAAGCCGCGCCACGCTCGGCTGGGTGGAGTACCAGTAGCGGCGTCCGTCGACGTAGATGTGAGTGGCCTGGTCGGTCAGCCGGCGCAGAGCATCGCCGAAAGTGGCCACCGCCTCTCCGGGTTGGGCGCATCCCAGCTTGATTTGAAGGTCCTCCAACCCTTTGTTGGCCGTGTTCAGCGTCGGCGCGGAGCCCAGGTATAGCGTTCTCGCCGCGCGACGACAGGCCGAGTAGCGCCCCAGGTTCGGATTCTCCCGGTCCAGGCGTAGCGGCAGCGAGTGAGGGCCGTCCACGTCTTTTTCGATTACCAGCACCCAAGGGTCCTCAAGATAGCGGGTCAGCTCATCCCGCACTCTCGAATCGTCAATGGGCACTGTCGCCGGCAGGATCAACAAGCTCGAATCCTGACGATCCCATAGCGTATGGATCACCGCCGCCATCAGCCGCAGCACGCCCCTTGTGCGTTGGAACTTGTCCAGCGTGGACCAGTCGTTGTAAAGCCGGTCGAAGAGTTCAGGGTGGATGGGATACGCTGCCTTCAGCCTACGCTCGTAGTCCGCCTCGCAACAGGCAGCCGGAAATTCCTGGCGCTGGCCCCAGTAGAGTTCCGCAAATGACTTGACGGCGGCGTCGCGCGCCGCGAAAAGCTGGGGATCGGTGATAGCCTGAAACAGCCGACGCCGGACAATCTCAAAACCTTCCTCGGAGGTGGCCGGTCGCCAGGTGGATTCCATGCGTCCGACCACGTTCTTCAGCCGGTCCAGCGATTCCTTGCCCGCGCCGCCGCCGATTTTCAATCTCAGAGGCAGGCACGCTAACGATCACCATCACGTTCGGGACGGCGCGGGCCGCCTCCGTGAGTGCCTGAGCAAAGGTCAGGTTGGCGTCGAAGGAGCCGGCTGGCAGGTTGTCTTTTCCATAGAGCTGGCGGAGAAAGGCCACCCACTCGTCGATCAGCACGAGAGCCGGGCCGCTCTTCGTAAAAAGTTCGCGCAGAGCATCCGAGCCCGGACTCACACCTTGCTTGTCGGCCTCTGCCACGCTCTCGAAGCCCGGCTTGCCGAGCAACTGCCAGGCAAGATCACCCCAAAGCGTGTGGACCACCGTACCGTCCGGCTTGCGGTGTGGCTGCCCGGGCGAAATGGCCGTGCCCACCAGAACCGGCCGTTTGGCCTGTGGCGGGCGAGCCACGCCCGCTTCTTTCAAAACCGGATCGATGCCGGGTAGTTCGCTTGGCGCCACTCCCGAGAACATGTGATAGAGCGCCAGCATGGAGTGCGTCTTCCCGCCACCGAAGTTCGTCTGTAGCTCGACGATAGGGTCGCCACCCTTGCCGGAGAGGCGCAGCAGGGCATTGGTAAGCAGATGCCTCAGGCCATCCGTCAGGAATGTGCGGCGGAAAAACTCGGTGGGATTCTTGTATTCGTCTACGCCTTCGCCCCGATGCACCTGGCTTAAGTCAGCAGCAAACTCTGCTTGCTGGTATCGGCCCGAGGCCACGTCGGGATGCGGGGTCACGATCTCACGCCAAGGCTTCAAGCCGCCCCGCGGCTGGCCTTCAATTGAGGCTGTGGCAGCGCGCTTCGTCTCTTGCCGGGCTTGCTCCTCGAAGCGGACCCGGAGGACTTCCTGCTTCTGCCGGCCCACTTCGGCGGCTTCCTCGGCGGAAACGGCGGTCAGCAGCCGCTCCGCGCTATCCAAAGCGCGGTAGGCGTCATCCGTAGTGAACGCCTCCTGGTGCGCCCACTTGTTCCGCACGTCACGAAGCTCACTCACCAGGGTCCGCTCGGCTTGACCCAGCGTCTTCTTGAAGACGTCATTCCACTGGTCCCACATCACCCCGAGGAGGGCATAAGTGTCCAGGTTCGGCTGTTTCCCCTTCTTGCCTGGCGGGTTGCGAACGTCCACGAGGCCGGCCCGCGCCACCCAGTCTTTGCCGTAAGCGGATTGGAGCTCACGTTCCACAAACGGTCTGAGACCGGTGTTGAGAAGGTCCAACGCCTTGCCGGTGCGCTCGTGATTGCTCAGTGCCATATTCCCCTTCATCAAAAGCGGGGCGCAGCCGGGACGGGCAGATCTTCCTCCGCCGAAGCCGCCGCAAACGCGATCGCTGCGCGAACGTCCTCGGCGCTCAGGGTTGGAAAAGCAGCCAGGATCGTCTCCGGCGAATCGCCCTCGGCAAGGCTGGCGAGCACGGTTCGCAGGGTTACCCGGGTGCCCCTGAACACGGGCGCGCCGCCACAAATCCGGGGATCCCGCACAATTCGGTCTGCATAATTCGCTGGATTCCGACTCGTGGTGCTCATCTTGGAATAGCCTTTCCCTTTGTCCCTATCATATTGTGTACGTCCTGAGAGGCCGGCCCGCATGTGTCACACCGTTGTAGGGGTACGGCTTGCCGTACCCTCCTGTTTCGGTTGTGCACGATAGAACAAAAGGGTACGGCAAGCACCCCTACAGGCGAACCGACTTCTGTCGCCATACATAAATGCCGGCCAAATACCGGCAGGTCCGCGCGCTCCTCGAAGTGGGCCTTCGGCCGGTACGCCAATTCGAATTCAAGCAAGATCCTCGCCTCTTTCACCCGGAGGCCACCGCACTCTCACTCGAGTGGGGTCCACAATGACGACACATCCCACCAGAAGGCGGAGATCGCTGCTGCGCACAAACCCTTCCACAAAGCGGTTGACCGTTGCCGGGCCGAAACTCCTGGGGCGAAACAGGATGACTCCGGGATGAGTGCCCGGAGGGTATTTCCTCAGGTCGCCGAACTCGACGTCGAGAGTCAGCAGTATCCGGCCCTCATCCTTGGCGGCTGCCGCCACAGCGGTATCGGGCTGCGAGAGGAGGCCTTCCTCGGCCGCCGTGGTTACGTCATGCCGGAGATCGCGCAGAGCCTGCGACAGGTGGCGCGAAAGGTTCTCGTCGAGTTTCAGCCTCACTGTCCCACCGGGACTTTCCATATGTTCTCGCGAGAGAGCTCCGCCCCGTAGGCCAGGGCAGCGTGGATGTCATCGAGGGTTACCTGGGGGTAGTGATCGATGATCTGCTCGGGCGTCAGTCCTTCGGCCAAGCCGTCAAGAATTACGGCGATATAGATGCGGGTGCCACGAATGCACGGCTTGCCGCCGCAGACGTTGGGATCGACGCTCACCCGGTTAAGCAACGCTTCATAAGTCATCGCGCTTCTCCTTTTCCCGATCCAAGAATCACATAAACCACCGGGTCGCGCCAGCCCCACCCGGGTTGTAGGGGTACGGCTTGCCGTACCCTCTTGGTTCGGCCGCGCACGATGGAAGAAAAGGGTACGGCAAGCCGTACCCCTACAACCGCGTGTGACATGCACACCGATTCCTGCCGCTTCCTGCCGCCATGTTTAGTATCGTACTTCCTTCGCCTGGACCGTTGCACTTTCGCGCCCCTAACGGAGTGGCTGCTGTTCTTCTCGTGGCGGTGCCACGTGCGACAGGCGGGTGATCTCCGGCCAGGCGATCACCAGGCTGTTATAGGCGAGAGCCTCTTGGGACCATTTCTTGCGCTCGCAAATGATGTACAGCCGATACGCGAGGTCCCGAGCGACTTCGCCTAGTGAACCGAGTTTGCGGAGGAGGTCTGCCGCGCCGGGCTCGCCCTTCTGTTCCAGCGCGCGGACCAGTTGCTGTGTCACTTCCCAGATTGTCACACGGCGGGCGGCGGTGGGATCCCAGTCACCGTCAAGCTCGCTCCGGCCGAGCAAGCGGACTTTGCCGGCCTTGGCGACAAGAATCCCCGCTTCCTCCAAGCCGCCTACTGCCGTGTTTTTCGCCTTCGAAAGCGTTTCGGCCACACCGTAGGGACCTTCGTTCATGCCGTACTGATCGAACCACGCCACTGCCCAACGCGTATCCGAGTCAAACTCCCCTTCCTGCTCAGCCAGTGCCTCGTCCAAGGTCTGGTTGATTAGCGCCAGAGCAGCGCGGACCGGCATCGCTGAACCATCGGCCTCGATCACTTTACTGTAGCGGGAGAAGACGGCCATGCCTGGGCCGATAGCCGCTTGGGCCAGATCGACAGGCGCGATGCTGCCTCGCTGAAGCGTCTTCAAGGCATGCGGCAAGTCAGCTTTGAGGGCGGCGACGAACTCACGGCGGGTCGCAAGGGGAGCGTCCGAGGAACGGCCGGCAAACGAGAACGATGCACGAGGCAAGCGCGTTTGAACCCATGGCGACCTGGCGCGTCTTCATCTCCGTGCGCATGGGCCAAGTACCAGTGATTGCCAACCCGGTTTTCAGTAAGCCTGCCAACATTGTCTCCCAACCGGTCGATGTGATCGGTGAGAGTCCGTTTTCGGTTTCTTCTGCGCTGTCCTCTGACTCGCTTTGCTTAAACGGGTAGTAGACGACCATCGGATAGGCTGAATCTTGGACCCAGCGCATTTTTCGAAACGCCCCGCCCAGACGCTCCTCGAAGAAGTCTTTCGCTTCGTCGGCATTGCCATCAAAGCGGTACGGGCTGGCTGTCAGTTCGTCCGCTTTTGGCGTTAGGACGGTAGTAAGCAAAGTCGGATAGATTCCTCCGAGGGACCTTCGCAGCCAGACGTAGAAAAAGTCCGACAGGTCACCGAAACCAACGTTGTCGTAGTATGGGGGGTCCGTGAATATAGCTCGTGCGGGCATCTCGCCAAAAGTCGAGGTGGCATCTGCCTGCTTGGCTGACCCTGGAGGTCCTCCGCCGAGTGACTCAAGCGGATCGGCAACTAACTCTATGGCCGCATCGAAACTGCCGGTCGCATCTGCAAAGAAGTTGGGCTCGGCGAAATCCCACACCATCGGCAGACCTTGCAAACCAAATGCGTGCTGTGCCTTTTCACCCACGGGATTCCAACGGACGAGGGTGTTGCCAGTCATCGCCAATCGATCGACAGCCAGGGCTAAGTATGTAGCTACGGCCTCGGCATAGGCCGTAGCTCCTCGGCCTCCCTGCTCCAGAGCAATACCGTGTTCAGGCATTCCGGCTTCGCGGGCGTCGGCAAGCGCTCGTTTGCGGGCGTCGTCGACCAGGTCGGTGAAGGTAACCAACGCAGCTAGCTGCCTCGGCGTAAAATAGTCCGAGAACGTCTTAAAGCCGTAGGATCTCCCTTGCGCGTTGCTGGCGAAAGTACCTCTGGAGGGCTCAGTCGGCAGTTTGGAGTGTATGGAGGGGCCAGATAACAGCTCCTTGGCCATCAGCGTTATTATCTCGGCATCTCTGCTATCAAAGTTGAGATACGCTCTGCCGCGCGATTTCCTGGCGACGATCGCCCAAGGCATAAAGGACATTTCTCCTTTGTCTGCTTCGGAATCGATGTAATCGCCTTTGCCTACGCCGTCCTTGCAAACAATACATTTGAAGGTGGCTTTGACTTTCTTCCCTTTTTCGTTCAGATACCCTGTGCCCGCTGCATTGGCGGCGGCAGTCTCTAGGTCGGGCTGCCCAACGTTGACCTGCGTAAGAGAGGTCTTACTCTTCTTGTCGACCGTAACCTCAACGCAAGCTCTTTTCTGCTCCTTGGTTGAAAGCCAGAACTTGGTTGCAAGTGGCATCTGCGCGCCGCAAGCCGGATTAGGACACTTAACAGTGCGTGCCCAAAGCCAGGCGATGACCGTCGCCTGACCACCGCCCTGTTCCTTCGGCAGCCTTGCCTTGGGGTAGAGCTGACCGACGCGCTCGTCGGCTTCACGACGCATCCACTGGCCGTAATAACGGACATCCTCTGCCAAGCCCTGCGCGCCCCGCCATGTCTTGGAATGGTCGAGTTTCTTTCGTGCCTCGGGGTTGACAGGTGGGCTTCCAGCGAACCTGGGTGGAATCTCAATCAGGGCCTTGGTTATGAGTACCGCGACAGGGTTCAAGTCGCTTGCGTAAGCTTGGAGGCCCAGTCGCTGTGCTTCAAGGGGGATCGAGCCGCCGCCACAAAAGGGATCGAGCACCGGAGGGAGGTCCCCACTCGTGGATCTCTGAATTTCAGCCCGAGCCGCATTGAGCACGGTTTCGTTGTTGGTGTTTTCCCACTTCACGAGTTCTTCGATGATGCGAAAGAGCCGCTGGCGCTCCTCTTCCTGTGTTTCTTCGGTTCGAAACTTCTCGGGGTGGCTGGAAGGGTCATCCACGAGCGAAGCGAACAACACCGCCCTGCAAGTGGCTAAAGGCTTGCGCGACCACCAGAGATGGAGCGTCGACGGGTGGCGGCGAATCGATTTCTCGCTGGACGACTCACGGTTGATCGCCTCCAAAGGCAGCGCCACTTCAATCAATTTCCTGCCCATGGCCTTCAAAAGGATCGCCAGTCCTTGGCTTCGACGAAGAGGTTAAGGTGCCGGACATTTTCCGTAGCGACAGAGCCGCTAATTTGCAATGCTTGGGCGGCGAGGATTACATCAGCATCGAGTGCCTTGGGATCGGCCGTCGGGGTGCCTCGGTTCCGCGCTTCCGCCCACAACTCAGCGGCCTTCAGCATCACTTCTGTGTTGATCGGAAGATAGTTGAGAACGGATTTGAGACGATCAAGTCTCTTGACGCCCTCTTGAAGGCCCGCACGGATTAGCTCCCGGCGGACCTCGTAATCAGCAATTTCCGGGACGTAAACGGTAGCGCCTTTCCTAAGCAGCCGCTCCAACCAATCTGCGACCTCGCGATTGGGGCGGGGATGGGAAATCTCGCCGAGGGGGCCGGAGTCAAGGACAATTCTGTTTGCCACAATTAATCACTGAACCTCTTGCGGTAGGAAAGGCGATCTTCTTCAATGGCTTCCTTCAGTCGAGGCCATGCCCGTTCGTCGTAACCCGAATCGTCCTCTAGCCATTCGTGCAAGAGCTGGATTGCCGCCTCGTTCCTAGCTCGGAGCGCCTCGTCATCCCGTGCCTCCCCTGGGGCCTCCTGAATCGTAGAACTGGGGAAGCTACTGTGCTTTCCTGCGTAATCCAATGTCTCATCCTCCTGTCCAATTGCTGACTGCACCGCATCCTAGTCCCGATCATACCCTGTTTTTGCTGTTTCTAAAGGGATTTCAGCTCTCGCGAACGGGTCAAGCACTGAGTACTCCGTTTCGTAAATATGGTAACGATTACGTGGGCACCCTCACCCACCGCTGCGCGGTCCCCCCTCTCCCAAAAGGGAGAGGGTTGTTTACCCAATAATTCCGCCATTTTCCCAACAATTCTAGCCCTCTCCCTCTGGAAATTAAGAAGAAGAGAATTATGCTGATTCCGATGAAGCTGGTCACTGATTCCGATTTGATCCCGGGCGCCGGTTCCGACGTGATGCCGGTCACGGTCGGAGCGAAGCGACGCTGGCGC
>Ga0209039_10000484_pt1 | contig 38739 bp, 32 predicted proteins | sample BogFormECP12_OM1_FD_188238 | JGI IMG/M metagenome (GOLD analysis project Ga0209039, IMG submission 188238) | Bog forest soil microbial communities from Calvert Island, British Columbia, Canada - ECP12_OM1 (SPAdes) (version 2) | ecosystem: Environmental > Aquatic > Freshwater > Wetlands > Bog ...
AACATAGAGACCCATGCCGTACCGTCTGCCTGTTCAAGGCTGCCGCCGGTGGGCAGGGGCGCGCTGCGGTCGAAGACGCCAATGTTGTCCAGCCCGAGGAAGCCGCCTTCAAACAGATTATTGCCAAAGCGGTCTTTGCGGTTCACCCACCAACTGAAGTTCAGCATCAGCTTGACAAACGACCGTTTCAGGAACTCGATGTCGCCTTTGCCTCGGAGAGCTTGCTCCGTCCGGTACAAAAAGATGGAGGCCCAGGCATGTACCGGCGGATTGACGTCGCTGAAGTTCCACTCGTAGGCGGGGATTTGACCGGTCGGATGCAGAAAGAACTCCTGCAGCATCAGGTCGAGCTGTTCTTTGGCAAAGTCCGTGTCAACCGAAGAGAGGGCGATGGTGTGGAACGCGAGGTCCCATGCCGCATACCACGGGTACTCCCACTTGTCCGGCATGGAGATGACGTGCTGATTGATCATGTGGAACCACTCGCGGTTCCGCATAAAGCGTCCGCCTGGTTTTAACGGATCAATACCGTGTTCATCGAGCCATTTGTCCACGTCGAAGTAGAAATACTGCTTGGACCACAACATTCCGGCCAACGCCTGACGCATGACCAGCGCTTCATCTGCGCTGACACGGGTTGGGGTGATGGATTTGTAGAACTCATCCGCCTCGCTGTGACGGGCCTGCATGGTCGCATCAAACGTCTTGAACGGATCGCCGATAGCAGCAGGTCTAAGGTCGCTTAACCGCAGACGGATGGTGGCGGTCTTTCCTGCGCCCACATTCAACTGGTAGTGCGCGGCGGATTTGGTGCCCGTTTTCGCGGGATTGACCGCGTTGTGATTTCCGTTCACTACGTAATTGTTGATTCCATCTTTGACATAGGGACTGGCGTTGGGTTGGCCGAAGATCCGCTCGTTGTTGGTTTCATTCTCCGTGAACAACAGCGGGACATCTCCCTCGCAGTACAGATAGCGCTCCCCCAGATCGGCGCGCGACGCTGCAACAACCTGTACACCTTTCGATCCGGACACCTGCTTCAGAGACGGCTTGGCTGTACCGGGCCACCATGTCCAGGTGTTGCGAAGCCAAAGCGTCGGCAGGACATCTATTTTGGCCGCCTCGGGACCGCGATTACTCACGCTGATCTGAATCAGAAGATCCTCCGGAGAGTTCTTGGCATACTCCACGAAGACATCGAAGTAGCGGTCCTCGTTGAACACACCGGTATCCAGCAACTCGTACTCCATGTCGTTACGCGTGCGCCGCTTGTTTGTCTCGATCAAATTGCCGTAGGGAAACTCCGCCTGCGGGTACTTGTACAGGTACTTCATGTACGAGTGCGTGGGCGTGCTGTCGAGGTAGAAGTAGTATTCCTTAACATCCTCGCCGTGGTTGGCTTCGCTGTTCGTCAGACCGAACATGCGTTCCTTGAGGATCGGATCTTTGCCGTTCCATAGGGCCACGCTAAAGCACAGCAACTGCTGATCGTCGCTGATGCCGGCCATGCCGTCTTCGCCCCAGTGATAGGCACGGGATCGGGCCTGGTCGTGAGTGAAGTAATCCCAGGCATTGCCATCCTTGCTGTAGTCTTCGCGGACCGTTCCCCACTGGCGCTCGCTGAGATAAGGGCCCCATTTCCTCCATGGAGTCTTGGCTGTACGGGCTTCTTCGAGTCTGGCTGATTCCGGATTTTGCGGCATCTTAGTCCTCTTTCCTCTTTCTTCTTGTTTAGTACGACTCGCCTCAAACCTCGTGGCGGTCGGCTTGGATGTAGGTTTCCAGGGTCATCAAATCTGCGGAATTTCGATGCACGGCCCAGCAATTCTCAATTGTACGGCTCGTAGCGACGATGGGGCCAAAATTGCAGACGAAGGCGCGGACTTTGTCCTGCTGTGACCCCGGCAAATCGCCGGGCCCCAATTGCGGATACGGGCATAGAATCCATCCTCATCGGAAATCACCATTCCCGCCCATCGTAGGATGAGCTGCGGAGCAGACGACTATCGCAGACACCCGACTCAACACCTACTAGGGTACCGGACTCCAGGTCTTGTCTGGATTGAATTCGCCCATCGCTTTGGCGAGTTCAGCGGTGTCCTTTCCGAGGTTTTTCTCGAACATGACGCCGTTCTGGCTGATGAGCAAGGTCGCAATGCCGGTGTCGCCGTACTTCTCGGGATACGCCACAATGGCAAATCCTCCGGTCATCTTTCCGTTCACGACGTAATCCTTCGCGCCCCCCTTGGCATCAGTTCCCTGTTTCGTGAGGATGCGATAGAAGTAACCGTGAAAGGGTTGCTGCTTGCCCGCCTCCGGAGTGAATCCTTCCGTGGCGGCTGCAAAGGCCGCCAGCGGTCCTAACGGGCTCTTGGGCTGTCCTTCCGGCGACTTCCAGTACAGACCATTCTGCCTGCCTTCGTCGCTGACGAACTTTTGCGCGTATTGCTTTACGCCGTCGTGCCGTTGCGCCAGGTAGTCGGCCTGGGCGTCCGCCATGGCGGCGAGCACGTCAATGGCGGCCAACTCATTATCGCCAATGCGGCGCGACAGAATCTCGTCTTTACCGGCCGTCGTATCGAAATACCATTGCCCGGCGCCGTTCTTCTTCAGCGGGATTGGGAAGGGATTGTTGTCGGCCCCGACGTAGAGGACCTCGCTGCCATCGGTCTGTTTCCGCCAGCGATTCATGACGCCGTAGGCGGCCGTGAAGTGCTCGAATGTCAGCTTGTCCTGAGCCGCGTCGCCGGAAAAGATCAGGTCGCCCGATCCCTGACCGAAGATTGCCAGCAGGGCGTTGCGATCACCCACCTTCACCGCCGCGGCCAACGCGGTGCCGGCATCTTCAGGGGTCGCAAACGTCTTGGGCCCAGTTTCCGTGGCGGCAGGTTTCTCCGGCTTGCTGCAGGAGACCAGCGCGGCCATCACGGCCACGAGAACCATAAGTGCCCAGCTTCTGGAAAATAGCGGCTTGCGATTTCGGATATTCTGCAACATTGCCGTCCTCTCGACAAAGTAATTCGTAGCTCTCCACGCCGGCACGGCGGTATTGGAGAGTGAAGCAATTTACCTAGGCCAAAGAACCGGCAGACTTATCTCCGCCCGCCGCCAAAGCTGCGGCCTCCACCGCCCCAGCCTCCGCCACCGCCGCGGCTGCCCCAGCCGCGAGAGCTGGCCGACCGGTCCCCCCAACCTCCGCCCGAGGAGCCGGAGTGGCTCCCAAAGCCGCTGAACGCCGTCGATCCACGGCCGCTGCCGCTACCGCTGTCTCCCCATCCGCGCGAAGACGCCGAGTTGCCCCAACCGCCGGATTTGTCGCCCTGGCCGTAGGAACCGGCGCTGCCCTGGTGATTAACGTTGACCGTGTTACCGCTGACATTGGTGTTGTGGCTGTAGTTGTTCTGTCCGGTGCGGTTGTATCCGCTGTTGTTGTAGTTATTGGCGTGGTATCCGCTGTTGTTGTAATTGTTGTGATACGCATTGTTGTAGGCGTTGTGGTACGCGTTGTTGTACGAATCGCCGTAGTAGCCGCCGTGCCACGAGCTGTTTCCGTAGTACGGGTGGCCACCGTAGTACGCCCCCCCGCCGTGCCAGTTGCAGTTCCAACTGCTATAGCCCCAGCCGCAGCAGCCTCCACTCATCATCGCGCCCACCGCCATTCCCGCTCCGAACGAGAGCAAGCCCGTGGCCACCAGGTCTCCCGTGGTGTAACCCGGAGTCGTGTAGGGCGTGCCATAGATCACAGTTGGGTTGTATTGCGGAACATAAACCACCTGCGGATTGGTCGGTTGAATCACGATAGTCTGCGGCGTTTGCTGCACCACCGTGATCTGGGGGCCGGACTTGAGATTGCCCGCCGCCTTGGCCTGCGCACGCAGCGTCTGGATGGCGGTCATGACGTCGGCCTGCTGGTTGTGATACGCCTCTCCGAGCTGCGAGGTCCAGGCGAGACTTTGTGCCATCTTGTCCAACACCGACGGAAATTGTGTCAGCGCCTTGACGCTCGGGTCCCACGTCTGCCCGTTGACCGCCTGCATCAACGCGCTTCCCGTCAGGTTCTTGTTCTGTTGCAGCCAGTTGTCGGCGATCGCCACCTGGTCGGGATAGGTGGACGCGCTGAGAATCTGGGCCACCAGGGCATCGGGATACAGCGCGATAGGCGCGACCAGTCCCTGCAGCTCCGCAGGTGTCATCGGCGCGCCCTGGCCCGGATATTCGTTCGAAGACGAGGCTGGGGCCGCAGCCTGCTGGTCCTGATAGAAGATCATGGCGCCGGCGTCGATCGGCATCGTAGCCGCAATGAGTGCGAAAGATAGAGCGAATGACAAACCACGTTTGATCCTTGTCATAACCATATTGCTTACCTCATTACGAAATCACAGGAATGCATCCACCTGCTATTTCACTACAAGTGCAATGGGAGAACAACTGTCACTTGTGACAGGCCGGAAAGCGCCGTCGGAGATTGTTTTGACGGCGGCTCAGTTGCCAGCGGGGAGGGCCGCTTTGCCCTTTTCTCCCGAGCCAAAAACCATGGCACGAAATTCGTCTTCGCCCATCACCCGGCGGAATTCCCGGAAGGCAAAGAAGGGAATGAACGTGCAAAATATGATGAGGCTGCGAGCCAGCAGCTCATCGATGCGAATGTCGCGGGAAGCCGCTGCCATATCGGCCCCATGGATCAGCCGTTTGATCACTTCCTCGACAATGTGAAAGGCGAACACCAGCAAGCTAAAGAGAAACGCCTTCCAAATCGCCGACAGAAACAACGGCTTGTCTTCGTGCCTCTTGCCAACGTGCGCGTATTCTCCGATGAGAATGACCTTGGCAACCACGAGGGCGTTGATCAGCGCAAAAGTATAGTTCCAATACTGAACGTGATACTCGCGCAGCAGCAGCATGTTGTAGGTCGCCAGCGCGCAAAAGAAAAAGGCCAGATACAGGGTGACGACCAGCAGTTCCCTGCCCTCGTGCTTGGCCTTTTGCTTCAGTTCTGCTTTTTCAGCAGCGGTCTTAGTCATCAAATTTTCTCCAATTGTTGATCCGCGGATGGTCCGGGGCCAAGGCCATCCTCTCGCGTGCGGGCGACGCCGCCTGAATTGGCTTCCCAACCATAAGACCTTACCCCCGCACTCATCAACGCGCAATTGCCATGGGCTGCATCGTTGTAGTGCACTCGCTATTGCTGATGTACGACCGTATGTGCTCTCCGACAACGTGCCCTCGTGGCACCAGGCAACGTGCCAATCGACGCGAGCCTGTGGCTTGCGGTTACAGCTGAGGAGTTTGGCGTGCTCGCCGCTTGAAGCGGCACCGTTCTTCCGCGCGCCGAGTTAGATCCGCTTCTTCGCTTTCGCCGCGGCACGTCGCATTCGCTTGATCTCAGCGGGCGAGTACATGCTGCCCCGGCAGTTCTTGCTGCCACAGTGGCAAGGCGCTTCGTCCTCCCCGTCGTAAAGCCAGTAGTCATACGTAAGCTCCTCGTCGGCCTTCAAGTTACGGAGCGTCCTGATAAAGATGCGGCCGTCAACCTCATCGGTCTCGCAATTCGGGTCGCACGAATGGTTCACGAACATGGCCATGCCGTGGCCATCGATGACGATGGCACCGTCGTCAACCCCAAACAGGTAGGTGAACGGCCGGCCATCGTAGCGCAGGTCACCTTCTTCTTTGCTGATGCGTTCGCCTGTGTATTCGAGCACGACCGTGCCCTTTGGAATGTCCTCCAAGGTGAAGCAACCAGCAGCATGAATGTCTGAGGAGCGCGTAATCAGGCGGGGCAAGTTGGAGTCTCCGAAAGGAACTGCTCGGAAGTATAACGTAATCGAGTTGCATTACCTCGTCCCAGAATGTTGGCCGCCCGCATGGCACAAGACCCCGGGGAAGACCTCCGAATGTGCCTCACGTCACAGTGAGGAGTGCATTTGGAGGTTCCCAATCGGGCGTGGATTTCGTATGCTTGGAATTCGTAATTCCGGGAGGGCCTTTTATGGTTCATGTGATTGTTCGGCATCAAGTCGCGGATTACAGCCGCTGGAAAGAAGCCTTCGACGCGCATCTCAACACGCGGAAGGCAGCAGGAGAAACCGAAGCTCGGGTCATGGTCTCGGTGGATGACCCGCGCGAAGTAACGCTCTTCTTGGATTGGGACAGTCTTGATCGCGCACGCCGGTTTGTGAGTTCCGAGGATCTCAAGCAGACCATGAAGCAGGCAGGTGTAGTCGGTGATCCTGACGTCCGATTTTTGGAGGACGCCCGGACCGTACGTCGCTCGTCGGCGGATTAATTGAACTGCGGCGGCATCACGTTGCGAAAAACACTTGACATGCAGCCGACGGTTTGTTCACAAAACTTCCGTTGACGCCCGCACTTTCCAGAGTTGCACGAGCGTCGCGCGCAATTTGTAATCATGGTCAAAGCCAGTATCCATGCGTGTTTCGCGGGATCGGGCATTCTGTCAAGCACTTTTCAGCGAATATCTTCGGGACGGTTCCGGCGCTTTTTCGAGTCCGTTGACAAAGAGCGCCGGGCAAATACAATTACCGCCAATCTAATTTTCCGATCAGAGCAATACATTGGTAGAGACAACAAAACCCAACGAGGTTATTCTCCAGACCGATATCCCCGAACTTGAACTCTACGCCAGCGGAAAAGTCCGCGACATTTACAGGGTCGATTCCAATCACCTGCTGTTCGTGGCCACCGACCGCATCTCGGCTTTCGATTACGTGCTGGCCACCGGCATCCCGGAAAAGGGACGGGTCCTGACGCAGCTGTCGCTGTTCTGGTTTGAGTTTCTCAAGGACATCGTCCCCAACCACCTGGCGACTGCCGACATTGCGCAGTATCCGGCGGAATTGCAGAAGTATGCCGAACAGTTGCGCGGGCGCTCGATGCTTGTGGTCAGCGCCGACATGGTGACCATTGAGTGCGTGGTCAGGGGATATATTTCGGGATCGGGATGGAAAGAGTACAAGAACAGTGGTGCGGTATGCGGGATCAAGTTGCCCGCAGGATTGCGTGAATCGGACAAGTTGCCCGAGCCGATTTTCACCCCCGCAATTAAGGCGACCAGCGGCCACGACGAAAATATTTCGTTCGAACGCATGGTAGACCTCGCTGGCGGGGAGTTGAGTCAGAAGCTGCGCGATCTCAGCATCCGGATCTACAAGACCGCCGCAGATTATGCCGAAACACGCGGCATCATCATCGCGGACACCAAGTTTGAGTTTGGGCACACGGCCAAGGGGCTGGTATTGGCGGACGAGGTGCTAACTCCGGATTCGTCGCGCTTCTGGCCGATGGACAAGTACCATCCGGACGGGGCCCAGGAGTCGTTCGACAAGCAGTACGTACGCGACTATCTGGAGTCGATCAAGTGGAACAAGCAGCCGCCTGCGCCGGGGCTGCCGCCAGAGGTTGCGACCAGGACCAGCGAGAAGTATGTAGAGGCTTACACGCAGTTGACTGGGCATCCGCTACCCGCCTGAGGGGAGAAAACCGAATGCTGGGGTTCTCCGTCCTCGACTGGTTTATCCTGCTGGCCATTCTGCTGAGTGTGCTGGGGGCGATTGGGCAGGGGTTCTTTTACGAGCTGTTTTCGTTCGCGGGCGTAATCGTCGGATACCTGATTGCTGCATGGGAGTACCCGCGGGTTGCGGCATTCTATGCGCACTACGTGAATTCAGCGTGGGCAGCGGATATCGCGGGTTTTTTGACGATGTTTTTCGTCGTTTTGCTGTTGGGAGGCGCTGCCGGCAAGATTGCCCGATGGGCAGTCGAAGGGGTTGGCCTGCGCTGGATGGATCGTCTTCTGGGAGGGCTGTTCGGATTCCTGAAGGGAGTTGTGGTGTGCACCGTCGTTGTGATGGCACTGGCGGCGTTTAGTCCCACCAGCCCCTGGATCCAGGATTCTCGGATTGCGCCCTTCATGCTGGTTACCGGTCGGGCGCTGATTTGGGCAGCGCCGGCGGACTTGCGACAACGATTCCGCGACGGATGGAACCTGCTGCGGACAGTTCCGGAGCACATCCAGCATGCTGGCGACGGCGACAAGAACTAATACACCGGGTCCCCTCGGACCCTTCATGGAAAGTCAAGAGAGAGGCGCTGTGAAAGACCAACTGGAAGCCCTGATAGTGCAGATGCACAAGAGCGGGATCCTCTATTCGGAAGCGGTCCGCGAGTTCAAGAAGCGATTTATCTTAACGGTACTGCAGGAAAACAAGGGCAACCAGTGCAAGGCAGCACGCCAGTTGGGCATGCACCGCAACACTCTCAGCCGCACCATTGCCGAACTGGATCTCGACATTAAGGTCTTGCGCCATGGAACGCGCCGCCCGCCTCGGAGTGCGCGTCCTCTGAACTTCGACAAAAGAGCTGCGCGCTGACGTCGTCGGCTCTGCCCTCAGGCGGGGAACTGCCTGGCTGACCTCAGATTTCTTCACGCATAAAAAACGGGAGCTGCGAAGCTCCCGCTGTTCTTGCCATTGGACACTCAACTATTGCTTCTTTGCTGGCGCCTTGTGTGCCGGAGCCGCGGCCGCCCCGATCGGGTTTCCGCTCTTATCCAGCAACACACCATCTGTCATCGTCAGCATGAAGGGACTGGGCGTGTAGCTGGAAACGGTTGCCTGAAACTGTGTCAGCGTGCCGGCGGCAGGCACCAACTTTGCCGGAACTGCCTTGGTCATGGTCAAGTTGATATCCGCCTTCTTATCGTCGATGTCGTCAGCACTGCCGGCCAGTGTCAATTTAGTGGGGGAAGCGGTTATGACGTTCGCGACGAGTTTCACCGCTTTGTCCTTGATCGCATTCCACACCGTGTCGGCGGCCTGCTGGTTGCCCGAAGAAAGGACGAGTTGCCATTCAGCAAAACTCATCTGCTTGGGATCCTTGCTTTTCACCAGATCGGCGGCCTGTTCGGCGGGCGACGGGGGCGGCGGCGCGGCAGCGACCGTGAAGCCCGCGGGTGGCATAACGCCCTGTGACGACTGCACCTGCTTGACGAGATCGGCCCAGCCATCTTCTCCCCCGTGGTAACGGATGTACTTCTTTCGCCCGTAGTCCAGGATTTGCTGCTGTCCGGGTCCCTGCGCCAGGGCCGAGGCCTTGATAATGAACCAGAAGCCCTCCGGGTTCATTGGCTTGGCTTCCAAGTCGGCCGTCGCCAGCGGATAGATGTCGGCGATGTTCGGTTGCGACTCTTGCTCGACAGCTCCTCGCAGATCTTTCTGCGCCAGCGCGAGATCTTTCTTCTGCAAGGCGGCGAAACCCACCGCGCCTTCAAAGATCGCGCTCAATTCGTTGTGGAACTTGGTGAAGTCGGCGTCGCTCATGCCTTCCTGCTTGGGCGTGTTGGGGAGAGCGTCCAAGCCTTTCTGACCGTACTGCATGGCCTGATCGGCATTCTTTGCGGCATCTGCGCCGCCCTGCGCGGCCAAGCTGCGGTAGTAATAGGCGAGCAACGCCAGCGCACGGATGTTGTTGGGATTGGCCTGCAACACGCGGTTAGCGGTGTCCACCGTCTTCTGGGCATTGCCGGCCTGCTGATAGGCGCCCATCAGCGACACCAGCGCGTCCTCCTTCATGACGGTATTCGGGTAGGTCTGCAGGAAAGCCTCAATGGCTGCGGCTTTGGCAGCGGGGTCGGACTGCTGCACCGCGTTGACATACGCGTTGTATTCCGCGGGGTCCTTGATTTGCGGCTTCTGGGCAGCCGCGGCCTGACCTGCCGCTTGCTGGACTACTGCTCCCGTAATTGCGAAGACCAGCAACATGATTACTAACGACTTCTTCATTTCGATTGGCTCCTTAGAGTCTTGGGAACTGATGATGACGTCCGCCCAACCACAAACACATTCTCGCGCTTTCAGACCCGGTCCTTGCAGGCTCCAGATCTGGGTGATCAAGGCATTCTCCCGTCCGCACCCCGCGTCACGCAATGGGGAATTAGCACAAGATTGCGGAGAGGGGGATTATAAGTAGGTATCTTGCCTAAGGCAAGTTACTTATGCATCTGCGCAATTCTGGCGTTTCGACGATGCTGGAGAACGGATTCCCGAACCAGCCGATTATAAGCTGGCGGCAACCGTTCAGGGAAATACATCTTCAGGAGGAAACCAGCCATGCAGCCTGCCCCAACACCTTCAGCTTCAGCGTCGGGTTCCGTCGCCGTCGTCACCGGCGGCAGTCGAGGAATCGGTTTCGGAATCGCGGCCGTCCTGGCCGACATGGGCAACACCGTGGTCATCACAGGCAGAGACGAAAAGCGCGTACACGCGGCGGCCCGGGAACTGTCGTCCCGCGGTCCGAGATGTGAAGGTGTCGTCTGCGATGTGACCGATCTGGCGTCCGTCACGGCACTGGGTACGCGCCTGCGCGAAAAATACGGCCGGGTCGACATCCTGGTCAATAATGCGGGGATCGGCGGCCCGCCTTCCCTGCTGCACGAACTCGATCCCAACGCGTGGGACGCGATCTTCCACACCAATGTCCGCGGCGTGTTCTACATGATGCATGCCGTCGTTCCCCTGATGATCGCCGCAGGTGCTGGGCACATCGTCAACATTTCTTCCCTGGCCGGCAAAAGTCCCTTGCCCCGAGGCGCCGCGTATTCCTCGTCCAAGTGGGCATTGAACGGGCTTACTTACTCGGTCGCGGAAGAGTTGCGCTCGTACAACATCCGCGTCAGCGTTGTATGCCCAGGGTCGGTGGACACAGAGTTTAGTCCCCATCCGGGAAAGAATCCTGACCGGATGCTGCAGCCTGGGGACGTCGCACACGTCGTGGCCATGCTTGTGACCCAGCGGGCACAATCCTTTGTGAGCGAAGTCCTGCTGCGCCCCACCCAAAAGCCCTAACCTGTATGATAATTTTTGCAGGTTAGGAAGGAAATGACGATGACCGAAGTGAAGCGCATCCTCGATCAATACGACCGTGCCATGAACGGCGATGCATGGCATGGCGATCCGGTCTGGAAAATTCTCGCTGGCATTTCAGCCGAACAGGCGGCCCGTCGCTCCTATCCGGAGAGGCACACCATCTGGGAACTGGTGGCCCACATGACGTTTTGGGAGACTGAGGTCTATCGCCGCCTCAACGATTTGCCGGCGAGGTCGGCAGAGGAATTGAACTTCCCTACCATGCCGGAGGCGACGGAGGAGAACTGGAATTCCACGCTGACTGAGTTTCACCGGTCCAATGCTGATTTCCGGCAAGCTCTGTCGAAACTCGATCCGTGGCGAATCGATCAAACCCCGCCGGGACGCGATAAAACCAACTACGTCGACGCGCATGGCGTCATTCAACATCACATCTATCACGCCGGGCAAATCGTGATTCTAAGGAACTTTCTGGAGCGGAAATAGGGTGTCCCATGGTTTGTAATTCTCAAGTGCGAGTGCTAACATCCGGACTCGTGAGCATTCCTGAAGGAGGCATTTATGGCTGATAATGAAGGCGGCGGGATCCTGTGGTTTTTGGCTGGACTGGGCATCGGAGCGGCGCTGGGAATTCTCTATGCGCCGAAGACCGGCGAAGAGACCCGCAAGCAGATTCGTGAAGCTGCCGAGCAGGGCCGCGACGCAGTGAAAGATGGCGCGCAGAAGGCCCGCGAGCAGGCAGAAACCTGGGCGGACAAAGGCCGCGATTATCTGAACTCGCAGAAAGAACAGATCCGCACGGCCTACGAAGCCGGACGCCAGGCCTATCGTGAGTCCACCACGGAAGAAGGCGAAACGGCAGCCACCAAACTGTAACGGGATGGTTCCCTTGCGTTTGCGCCCCAGGGGCCAGGACGGACATGGACGAAAAGCTGACGATTTTTATTGCTGTCACTTCGGCTGCGGTTGTGCTGCAGATGCTCCTCCTCGCGGGGATGTTCTTCACCTTGCGTGCACTGAGCACGCATCTGAAGACGACCGCGGATGACATCAAGGCACAGGCCTTCCCTTTTCTGGAAAACGGGAAAGCGATTCAGGCTGATATCAAGCGAATTCTCGAGACTTCCGCCCCCAAAGTGGAGTTGGTTCTCGACAATGCCGCCGCGATCACCACGACGGCCCATGCCGGAATTGGACGCGTGGAAAGCGCGGTGAATGACATGCTCGACCGCGCGCGCTTGCAGGTCATCCGCGCGGACGAGATGGTGACGCGTGCCATGGACCGGGTGGAAGACACCACGGAAAAAGTGGCCCACACAGTGACCTCTCCAGTGAAGCATGCCAATGGCCTAGTGCACGGGATCAGCGCTGGCCTGGGAGCGTATTTCGGGCAGAAGCGGAAGCGCAACGGCGGTCCGTCAGACGAGATGTTTATCTAGCTCGTTTGCGGAGAGTCTTCGAGACGAAAGGCAGCGTTTTGTCGCTGCCTTTTCTATTGCGGTGCCGATGCTGCTGAGTTTGGTCGTGGTGGATTCGCACGTAGCTAGCATATCCAACCGCCGCCGACCACTGCGTCGCCATCGTAGAAAACCACCGCCTGGCCCGGAGTGATAGCGCGCTGCGGCGCGTCGAAAGTCACGAGGACCTCGTCGTCGCCGACCTTCTCCACGATCGCCGGCGCGCCTTCGTGGCGATGACGGATCTTGGCATGCACTCGAATGGCCTCGCGAATATCCTCGATCGCAATCCAGTTCATTCGCTTCGCGTGCAACTCACGCGAGAGCAAGTCTTCTCCGACTCCCACCACTACCTGATGCTTGTCGCCGCGAATTTCCAGAACGTATAGGGGCGATCCGGTTGCGACTCCCAGGCCCTTGCGCTGGCCAACCGTAAAGTTATGGATCCCGTTGTGGGTTCCTACTACTTCACCTGTCGTAGTTACCAACTCGCCAGAGGTGTCAGGAATCTCCTCGCCCTGCTCTTCCAGGTACGCATCCAGGAACTTCTTGTAATCGCCGCCCGGAATAAAACAAATTTCCTGCGAATCCGGCTTCTCGAACAGACGCAGCCCGGTACGCTTCGCTTCCTCGCGGACCTCGGGCTTGCGCATCTCACCCAGCGGAAACAGCGTCCGGCTCAGTTGCTCTTGCGTCAGGCCGAACAAAAAGTATGTCTGGTCTTTGGCGAGGTCTGCCGGACGCTTCAGTACCCACCGCCCGGTGCGCTCGTCGTATTGATTGCGCGCGTAATGTCCTGTAGCGAGCAGGTCGGCGCCGATCTGGCGCGCGGTAATCAGCAACTGATCGAACTTCAGATGGTTGTTGCAAAGGCTGCACGGAATCGGGGTTCGCCCGGAAAGATAATCTTCGACGAAGGGACGCACCACGTCCTGTTCGAAGCGCGACTCCTGATTGACGACGTAGTACGGAATGCCAAGCTTTTCGGCTACGTGACGGGCGTCGTACACATCGTCGATGGAACAACAGCGACCCTGCACCGCTTCGGGCATGCCCTCGTGGCCCGCCAGGCGGCGCTGGTTCCAGAGCTGCATGGTGAGGCCAATGATCTTGTACCCGCGCTCGCAGAGCATGGCCGCGACGGTCGACGAATCGACACCGCCCGACATGGCTACAGCTACGGTCTGTGAATTTCGGGAAATCACTTATCCGACGGCCGAACTTCTACGCCACCCGGCCCTGCCGTCAAGACGAGATTATCCGGCATGAAGAACAGCCAATACTCGTCAGCCTCATCCGGGTTGTCGGCAAAATCACCGGGAGTTACAGTCAAGCGAAAATCACCAAAAGTGAAAACTGTTGTATACGTCTTGGGATCAAATTGAACGCCCTCGAAGGGTTCGGCGGTCAATCGTCTCACAGCTGCAGAGATGGCAGTGCGGTGAGAATCCGAATCCACCAAATGCAGGTCCCCGTGCATCAATACCCAATGCGACATGTAAATCCAAAGGTGCCAGGAACCCCTCTGATGGCCGTCAACTGAGACTCTCGGTCCGAAGTCAAGCGTCAGGAAGCTGCCCACACCAATGCGCGCTCGCCAAGGCCGCTGACCATGGATGGGGTCAAAACACTGCCGAATGTCAACTGCAACGGTTCCCATGGCGGAATTCATCCAAACATCGCCACACCAAGATCGACAATCTCGTGGAAAGAGTAGTTCTGTCCACTAACCGCACGGTGCAGACGCTGGCGCTCGTCAGGGGTCAGCCTTCGTCTGATAACCCGCTCGATTTCACGCACCGCATCGCTGAATTGGCGATTTTGCTCGCGATTACCCAACCTCTATCTTATCCCAGGTACGAGTTAACAATGCCGGCAACAGCTAATCTGCGCTTGAAATGCCACCTTCAACCAATAGGCCCGGATTGCGGACTTGGAACCTTCTTGTACACCGGGCTCAAGTCTCGCAAGCGCGTCACTACCTGTGGAATCAACTGCAGCGCGAAATCGATGTCGTCAGCCGAGTTCTGCTTGCCGACGCTGAAGCGCAGGCTCGCCCGTGCGCGGTCAGGCGACAATCCCATCGCGGTCAAAACGTGCGAGGGCTCAATGGCTCCCGACGAGCAGGCCGCACCGGTCGAGACTGACAGCCCCTTGAGATCGAGCGCAATCACCATGGCCTCGCCTTCGAGGCAATCGAACACGATGTTCGTGGTGTTGGGCACTCGAGGCGCACCTGCGCTGTTGACGCCAACCTGGTCGATGCTTTCGACAATGGTTCGCTCCATGCGGTCACGAAGTGCGGCCATCCGTTCGACACTTCCGTCGGTAAACCCCAGGCGCGCTATCTCCGCCGCCTTGCCCAGTCCGACAATGCCGGCGAGGTTCTCCGTACCAGCACGCCGCGAACGCTCGTGGCGTCCGCCATAGAGCATCGGCTGCAGCAGCGTTCCCTTGCGGACATACAGAGCGCCTGCTCCCTGGGGCCCATGCATCTTGTGCGCCGCCAGGGTCAGCAGATCGCAACGAATTTCCTTCACGTCGATCGGGACCTTGCCGGCGGCCTGAACCGCGTCAGTATGGAGGTACACATCCGCTTCCGCGGCAATCTTCCCAATCTCGTTCACGGCCTGCAGCACGCCAGTCTCGTTGTTGGCGAAGATGATACTGATCAACTTCGTGCCCTGACGAATTGCCCGCCGCACATCGTCGGGATCGACCAGCGCGAATCCGTCCACTGGAAGATACGTGACCTCGCAGCCGATCTCTTCCAAACGCTTGCACGCGTTCAACACGGCGTGGTGCTCTACGGCTGAGGTAATGACGTGGTCGCCGGGCTTGACCAACCCAAACAGCGCCAGGTTGTCGCCTTCGGTCCCGCCGCTGGTGAACACAATCTCGGCCGGGCGGCAGTTCACCAAATCGGCAACCTGCTCGCGCGCTTGCTCCACCGCGGCGCGCGACTGCTGCCCCTGCTGATGAATGGACGAGGCATTACCGAACTTCTCGAAGAAGTACGGCTTCATCGCCTCGAAGACTTCAGGCAGAAGCGGGCTGGTCGCGTTATTGTCGAGGTACACCCTGCGCATCACTAAACCTATTTTATCGTGTTAGTTAGATTCGGAGGGTGAACGAGCGGATTCGGAAGATAAGGCCGAGCACCAACCGGGTCTTCGGGGGCGCTAAAAGGCCCGCACCTTGCGACGCGGGCCTGTCGTCGAACCGAAGAAACTATCGTTGCTCCATGGGTATGTACTGGTTGGGGTAGATCGGTCCCTGATACTCCGCCCGGGGACGGATGAGCCGATTGTCGCTCAACTGCTCCATGACGTGGGCCGTCCATCCGGAGATGCGCGATACCGCGAACACCGGAGTGAACAGGTCGATATCGATTCCCAGCGTGTGGTACGTGGAAGCCGAATAGAAATCCACGTTGGCGTTGAGCTTGCGCTCGGCCACTACAAATTCCTCGATTTTGCTCGAGATCTCGAACCACTTGGCGATGCCGCTGGAGTTGCCTAGATCGCGTGACATGGTCCGCAGGTGCGTAGCGCGAGGATCTTCCGTGCGGTACACACGATGACCGAATCCGGGGATCTTCTTCTTCTGCGCCAGCATGCCCTTCACGTAGTCGACCGGATCGGCGCCCGAGGAGTCGATGGCTTCCAGGATGCGGAACACGGCTTCGTTGGCTCCGCCGTGCAGCGGACCTTTGAGGGCACCGATGGCAGCGGTGATCGCCGAATGCATGTCGCTGAGCGTAGCGGCAACTACACGGGCGGCGAAGGTGGATGCATTCAGTTCGTGATCGGCGTGCAGGATGAGAGCGATATCAAGCGCCCGCTCCGCCGTAGCACTGGGAATCTCGCCATTCAACTGGTACAAAAAGTTTGCCGCATGCGACAGAGTGCGATCAGGCTCAATTACTGGCCTGCCCTTGCGAATGCGATCGTAGGCAGCAACCACATAAGCAATTTGCGAGGTAAGACGGATGGCCTTGCGTAGATTGGCTTCCGCGTCGTTCACCTTCTCTTCCGGATCGTAGAACGACAGGGCCGAGACTATGGTGCGCAGCACGTCCATGGGCAGGGCATGCTTGGGCGCCTGGTTCAGCAGGCTGATAATCGAGGCATCGAGTTTGCGTTCGCGAGCGAGGTTGAGTTTCAATTCCTGCAACTGGGCGCGGGAGGGCAGATGTCTAAACCAAAGCAGGTAGCAACACTCCTCGAAATTCGAGTGGTCGGCAAGATCGTGGATATCGATGCCGCGGTAGGCGAGCACGCCCTGGTCGCCATCGATGTAACAGACGCCGGAATTGAGGGCGGTTACGCCTTCCAGGCCCTTGGGTGAATTAACGATACTAGCCATGAATCCCTCGCTCAGTTCGGTCGAACTGTTCGTAATTACGATTTTAGGGCGGGCTGCGCGGCCTCGGACTCCGCAAAGTCACAGGTTTGCGCAACTAACTTTTGTACTCCCCACATGCGAAACAGTCCAGTTTACCCGTTGCCGTTCGTTGCCGCCCGCCATTCAGGGGGATATATTGAAGGGTTTGCTTATTACGCCCGGGCCCTGATGTGGGCCGGGTTAATCAAGTCCCAGCTTAGCCGCGTCCGGAGCCATCATGACCAAGCGCATTGTCACCTTCCTATTTGCCCTCTGTCTGACATTCAGCAGCCTTGCTTTCGCCGACGAGGGGATGTGGCTGTTTAATGCATTCCCGAAGGACAAGGTGAAAGCCAAGTACGGGTTTGAGCCGTCGCAAGAGTGGCTCGACCATGTTCGTCTTTCCTCTGCCCGGGCCCCGAACGGGTCCTCGTCTTTCGTTTCGCCCGATGGCCTGATCTTTACCAACCATCACATCGCGCAGGACTGCATCCATGACATCTCTACCGGCGGGAAGGACTACATGAAGAACGGCTTCTACGCGCCGACCCGCGCCGAGGAACCCAAGTGTCCCGGGGTGGAATTTGTCGTGCTTCAAGGCATCGAGGACGTGACCGGAAAGGTGAACGCGGCGTCGAAGCCCGGGATGTCGTCGGCCGACGTCGGCAAGGCGCAGCGCGAAGTCATGTCGAACCTGGAGAAGAATTGTTCTGTCAACGGGCTGCGCTGTGACGTAGTCACGCTGTACTCGGGCGCTCTTTATCACCTCTACAAGTACAAGAAGTACGACGACATTCGCCTGGTAATGGCGCCGGAATTCAGCATCGCGTTCTTCGGCGGCGATCCTGATAATTTTGAATATCCGCGGTACGATCTCGACATTTCGTTCTTCCGTGCGTATGAAAATGGCCAGCCGGCAAAGAATCAGGACTACTTGAAGTGGTCAAAGACTGGCGTGAAAGAGGGCGACCTGGTGTTTGTTTCCGGGCATCCTGGCAGAACCAGCCGCCTGCTCACGATGGACCAGCTCGAGTTTCTACGCAACTACCAGTACCCCCTACTAATGGCGTCGCTCGCCAACCGGGTTGCGATGCTGGAGAAATATAGCTCCCAATCCCCGGAAAACGCCCGCCAGGCTGAGAGCGACTTGTTTGGCACTCAAAACTCGGCGAAGGCTTACATCGGGTACAACGGCGGACTTCACGACAACGGCCTGATGGACAAGAAAGCGGCCGAAGAAAAAAGCCTGCGCAGCTATGTCAGCAGCGATCCCAAACGGCAACAGGAGTTTGGCGATCCCTGGGCGTCAATAAGCAAGGCCGTCGACATTCAAAAGCAGATTTACAAACCACAGTTCTACCTGCAAGGTGGCGGGGACAACGACGTCGCCAACGCACTGAGCATGGGCGGCTTCCGTGGCTCGCTGGCCGGGTATGCGCGGATCCTCGCGCGGGTAACTGCCGAGAAGGAGAAGCCAAATGGGGATCGCCTGCGGGGCTACCAGGATTCTGCACTGCCCTCGCTCGAGCAGCGCCTGTTCTCCACCGCTCCGGTGTACAAGTCACTGCAGCAGGCGCAATTGGCGCAAAGCCTCGCCGAGATGCAACAAGTGCTCGGTGCAGACAACGACGCCGTAAAGGCCGCCCTGGCGGGCAAGTCCCCGGAGGAGCGCGCCAAAGAGGTCATTCAGGGAACCCAACTGCAGGACGTGGCCTTCCGCAAGCAGTTGTACGAAGGCGGCAAGGCAGCAGTGGACGCCAGCAACGATCCCCTGATTGTCATGATGCGGGCGGTGGACCCGTATGCCCGCGCCCTGCGCAAACGCTACGACGATGAAGTGGATCCGGTGCTGCGCAAGAACGCCGGCGATATCGCGAAGCTACGGTTCGCCCAGGGCGGATTGAGCGTTCCTCCCGATGCAACATTCACGCTTCGCCTCAGCTACGGCGCCGTCAAAGGCTACGAACTGAACGGCAAGCACCTGCCGTGGCTCACCACAATCGGCGGAGCCTACGAGCACGCGGCCGAACACGGCAGCACGCCGCCGTATGAACTGCCGGAGAGTTGGATCAAAGCCAAGTCTTCGCTCGATTTGAAGACACCCTACGACACCGCGTCCACCCCGGACATTATCGGCGGCAATTCGGGCAGTCCGCTGATTAATAAGAATGCTGAAGTCGTCGGCATTATTTTCGACGGCAACATTGAGTCGTTGCCATGGAACTTCCTTTACGACGACGTGGTGGGCCGTTCGGTGTCGACGGACTCGCGCGCCATTATGGAGTCGCTACGGAAGATCTATCACGCCGACGCGCTGGCTGATGAATTGACCGGAGCGCCGACCGTTGGCAAATCGAAAGCCATGAAGCCGGCCACACCACAGAAGTAGGAGAAGTAGGAAACGTTACTATTTGGCTGACGCCCGCCTCGTACCCGGGGCGGGTTTCTTCGTTTCAGCTTCAAGCAGGATTTGTGAAATTCCGTTGAAAGAACTCCATTCCCGATGGCGAAATCGATAGACTGGCTTTGTTCTCCGTATCGATCGCTGGAACTGGGCAGCTTGGACAACGTCATGCCAGTGTACCTGTGGGCCAAAGTTCAGCCCATGCCGGAAGCCTCGGCCAATGGCTAGGGTTACACTATTGCGCTAGCTCTTTTGCAGCGGTGGAGCGGTTCTGCAAATGCGCTAGCGGTCGGCCTTCGCGTGTCACCAGTTAATGCAGGGAGAGTAAGCGATGGGTGGTAGCAATCCAGCGCCGGGCGGCCCGGGGATACCACCTCGATGGACGCGCGGCGCCAAAGACGCCGTCGGCACTGCCTACGCAGTCTCCAGCCGCGTCTGGTACACCATGGCCAATGGGGTCATTACCGAGGTGTACTACCCCACCATCGACACGCCGCAAATCCGCGATTTTCAGTACCTGGTGTCCGACGGGGAAACCTTCTTCCATGACGAGCGCCGCCACATGCGGACGCAACTGAACTGCGTGGAGTCGGCGGGGCTGGGCTTCAAAGTCACCAACTCCGATCCCGAAGAGCGCTACACCATCGAAAAGCAGGTCATTGGTGACCCGCACCTGAGCTGCCTCCTGGTTCATACCCGTTTCAACGTAGCTCCGGGGTGGCAGGGAAAGCTGCATCTCTACCTACTTTGTGCCCCGCACCTGCAGATTGGAGGGATGCACAACAACGGCGAGGTGGTGGAAGCGCGAGGGCGCCGATTCCTGGTGGCGTATCGCGACAACGTCTATTTAACCATTGCGGCGAGCTTGCCATTTTCGCGTCTTTCCTGCGGCTATGTCGGGGTGAATGATGGCTGGACCGATCTCGCCCACAACTTTCGAATGGACTGGACTTATGACTCGGCGTTGGACGGCAACATTGCGCTCACCGCAGAGATCGACCTCTCCCGAGGCACCGAATTCACCCTCGGCATGGGGTTCGGACATACCCGCCATAGTGCCACCACCACGGTCTCCCAGTCTTTGAGCATTCCTTTTGACACCAGCCTAAGTCACTTCAATGACCAGTGGGAGCGTACCGGTAAGCGATTTGTGCTGCTCGACAAATTCGCCGCGCATGACTCAACCCTGTTCGAGCGCAGCGTGAACCTGCTGCTCACCCACGAAGACAAGATCTATCCGGGCGCCATGATCGCGAGCCTGAGCATTCCGTGGGGCGAGGACAAAGGCGACGACGACCTCGGCGGCTATCACCTGGTGTGGACACGAGACATGGTGCAAGGCGCGACTGCGCTTCTGGCCGTGGGCGACACTGCCACACCACTTCGGGCCCTCGTTTACCTGGCCGTCAGTCAGCGCGAAGATGGCGGATTTTATCAGAATTTCTGGATCGACGGACGCCCCTACTGGAAGGGTTTGCAACTGGACGAGGTCTCATTCCCCATCATTCTGGCCTGGCGATTGTGGAAGGCCAACGCCCTGGAGAATTTCGATCCCTACATCACCGTGCAGCGTGCCTGCAATTTTCTTATCCGCCAGGGCCCGGCCACGGCGCAAGATCGCTGGGAGGAGGCGGGCGGGTACTCACCTTCGACGCTGGCCTCTAACATTGCAGGCCTGATCTGCGCTGCCGAGTTCATCGAGGCCCGCGGGGACAAACACACCGCCGATTTCGTTCGCACCCACGCCGACTTTCTCGAGTCGCACGTCGAAAAGTGGACGGTCACGACGCAGGGAACGCTGGTCCCGGGAATCACGCGGCATTACATTCGCATCAATCCCGCGGTAAGTTCACATGGATCCTGTGGTGATGAAGACCCCGACGTGGGCGTGTTGACTCTTGCCAACCAGCGCCTGGGCGCCCAGTACCAGTATCCCGCAAAGGACATCGTGGACGCCGGATTCTTGGAACTGGTTCGTTTGGGTATCCGCAAGCCGGGAGATCCGCTGATTGAGACGTCTTTAAAGGTCATTGATGCAGTGCTTAAGGTGGATACTCCAAGCGGCCCATGCTGGAAACGGTACAACCATGACGGCTACGGTCAGCGTGACGACGGAGGCTCGTTCGAAGGTTGGGGCGTGGGAAGGCCATGGCCGCTGCTTACGCTGGAGCGCGCCACTTACGAATTAGCCGCTGGTCGCCAAGTTGACACCTACCTGAAGGCGGTGAACAATTTTTCCACGGGCATTGGACTGATTCCCGAGCAGATCTGGGATGCGCCTGACCTTCCTGAAGCCTTTATGTATTTCGGCAAGGCCACTGGAGCAGCCATTCCGCTGATGTGGGCCCATGCCGAATATGTCAAATTGTTGCGGTCGGTCGCAGACGGCAAGATTTTCGACCTGATCGATCCGGTCGCCGAGCGTTACTGCAACGAGAAGCCCCGGCCGGTCATCGAAGTATGGAAAATGAATCGCCAGGTCAAGTGCGTGCCGGCCGGAGGATTGCTGAGGATACAGGCTTCCTCGGCGTTCCTGCTGCACTGGAGCGATGACGAGTGGGTGACCAAGCGCGATACCGCTTCCACACCAACTTCCATCGGCATCGAGTACGCAGATGTCCAGGTTGCATCATCGCAAAGGGCTCCTATACGCTTCACTTTTTATTGGCCGCAGCGGTCCGAGTGGCAGGGTGAGGATTTCCACGTCGAAATTACGGATTGAATGTAACCGTTCCTGAAAGAAAGGTGACAACTAGTGAGCAGCCAAGCCAGTGTTTCCGCGCAGGAAAACGAGAAAGCAATCGCCGGGGCCAAGTCGCAGCAGCAACTCGAGCAGCTTTGCATCAACACGGTTCGCACGCTTTCCATGGATGCCGTACAGAAAGCCAACAGTGGCCATCCCGGAACACCGATGGCGCTGGCTCCCCTTGCGTTCGTAATTTGGGACCGCTTCCTGCGCTTCAATCCCCGAAATCCGCATTGGCCGGGTCGCGACCGCTTCGTTCTGTCCAACGGCCATGCCTCCATGCTGCTCTACTCCATGCTGTATCTCACCGGTTACGATATGACGCTCGACGACCTCAAGAGCTTTCGGCAGTGGGGGTCGAAGACGCCGGGACACCCGGAGTACGGTCTCACCGCCGGCGTGGAGACCACGACCGGGCCGCTCGGCCAAGGCGTCAGCAACGCGGTTGGAATGGCAATCGCAGAGCGCTGGTTTGCGTCACAGTTCAACCGGGACGGTCACGACCTGTTCGATTACCGCATCTACGCGATTTGCGGAGACGGCGACCTGATGGAAGGCGTTTCCAACGAGGCCGCGTCAATCGCCGGCCATCTGGGGCTCTCCAATCTCATCTGGTTCTACGACGATAATCACATCACGATCGAAGGCAACACGTCGCTGGCGTTTTCCGACGATGTCGGTACCCGCTTCCTGGGGTGGCACTGGAACGTGCAGCACGTCAGCGACGTCAACGACCTTGCAGCGCTGGATCGCGCGATCCGGGAAGCGCAGAAAGAAACGCAGCGTCCCTCTCTGATTATCGTCAACAGCCATATTGGATACGGCTCGCCACACAAACAGGACACCGCCGAGGCGCATGGTGAAGCGCTGGGGGCCGAAGAAGTTCGTCTCACCAAGATCGTGTACGGCTGGCCGCCGGATGCGCAATTCCTGGTACCGGAAGAGGTAAAGGCCTACATGGGCAAGGCGGTCGAGCGCGGCGCTGTATGGGAGAAGGATTGGGATGCGAAGTACACGGCCTGGGCACAGGCGTTTCCGGAACTCGCCAAAGAATGGGAGTTGATTGCGAAACGCGACTTACCGCAAGGCTGGGACAAGGACATTCCGTCGTTTCCAGCAGATGCAAAGGGCATCGCCACCCGCGAATCGAATAACAAGGTGCTGAACGCGGTCGCTAAGAACGTACCCTGGCTGATCGGCGGCGCTGCCGATCTCGCGCCTTCGACCAAGACTCTGATCAAGGATGCTGGCAGCTTCGAGCGCAATGAGTATTCGGGGCGCAACTTTCACTTTGGCATCCGCGAGCACGCCATGGGAGCCATCGTGAACGGCATGACCCTGTCGCTGGTGAGGGCGTACGGTGCGACGTTCTTCATCTTCACGGATTACATGAGGCCGGCAATTCGCCTGGCTGCCCTGATGGATCTGCCGGCAATTTTCATCTATACGCATGATTCGGTCGGGCTGGGCGAAGACGGACCCACGCACCAGCCCATCGAGCAGCTGATGTCTTTGCGGGCGATGCCGCGGCTGATGGTCTTCCGTCCCGCGGACGCCAACGAGGTTTCAGAGACGTGGCGCTACATCATGCCGCTCAAGCACGAGCCCGTGGCGCTGGCACTCACCCGCCAGGCGCTTCCCACATTCGACCGTACGAAGTATGCCTCCGCGGCGGGAGTCGCCAAAGGCGCTTATGTGCTGGCCGATTCGGGAGGCACTCCGGACGTCATATTGATGGGGACGGGCTCCGAGGTTCAGCTCTGCATGGGCGCCTACGAGAAGCTCGCGGCTGATGGCGTGAAGGCGCGGGTTGTTTCCATGCCGTGCTGGGAGTTGTTTGAAAAGCAGACCGCCGAGTACCGGGCGGAAGTTCTACCGCCAGCGGTGAGAGCTCGTGTGGCGGTTGAAGCCGGAGCTACTTTTGGCTGGACGCGGTACGTGGGAGAGGACGGTAAAGTCGTTGGCCGCGATGATTTTGGGGCCTCGGCTCCCATCAAGGACTTGATGACGCAGTTTGGCTTCACAATCGACAACGTGGTGGCCAAAGCGCGGCTGGCCATCAGCAAAACCAAGTCGTAGAGTTACAAGGCGCAGTTACCGCTGCGAGAACCGACGCCGCAAGGAGGCGGCACTCATGCCAACGACAACCGCGGTCAGGACGGCGCAGTTCGGCGTTATTGGCCTCGGTGTGATGGGCGCAAACCTCGCCCTGAATGTCGAGGACCATGGCCACACGGTGGCGGTTTGGAATCTTGAAGGCGAGTGGATCGACCGCCTGCTTCAGAAGAACCCGGGACGGCAACTCATCGGCACAAAGACGCTGCAGGAGTTTTGTCGTGCGCTGGAGCGTCCGCGCCGCATCCTGATGATGATCACGCCGGGCGATCCCGTCGATCAGACACTGCAAAAGCTGTCTCCGTACCTCGCTCCGGGGGACATTGTCATTGATGGCGGCAATTCCTTTTTCAAGGATACGATTCGCCGGGAAACCAATGCCCGCCAAACCATGGTCAGCTTCTTCGGAATGGGCGTCTCCGGCGGCGAAGAGGGAGCTCGCCACGGCCCCTCCCTGATGCCGGGAGGCCCGCGTGACGCCTACAACCATATTGCCCCCATCCTCCAGTCCATCGCCGCAAAGAGTGATTCCGGACCTTGCGTTGCATACGTCGGACCGGATGGTTCGGGTCATTTCGTGAAGATGGTGCACAACGGCATTGAGTATGGCGACATGCAGCTCATTGCCGAGGCCTACGAAATCCTGAACAAGGCGATCCATCTGAGCGCCCAGGAACTGTCGGACATCTTCGCCGAATGGAACCGCGGTCCGCTGGAGTCGTACCTGATTGAGATCACCGCCCGGATATTCGGCGTGACCGACCCAGAGACCGGCAAGCCACTGGTTGACATGATCCTCGACAAAGCCGGGCAGAAAGGCACGGGCAAGTGGTCGGCCCAGGTCGCGCTGGAGCTTGAAGTGCCGGTTCCCACCATAACCGCGGCGATTGATGCACGCGCGATCTCCAGCTTGAAGGAAGAACGCGTCATTGCGAGCCAACTGATCCACCCTTCTTCAGGCACCGCATTCAGCGGAGATAGACGAGAGCTGATCCAGGCGGTGCACGATGCCCTATATGCTTCGAAAATCTGTTCCTATGCGCAAGGTATGAGCCTGATTCGCGCTGGATCGGAGGAGTGGGCCTGGGACATTAACTTGCGCGAAATGGCGCGAATCTGGAAGGGCGGCTGCATTATCCGGGCGCGCTTCCTGGACTCGATCATGCGCGCTTTCGAGCGCCAGCCTGATCTCCCAAACCTGCTACTCGACTCCGAGTTCATGACATGGATGCGGAGGTCGGAGCAGTCCTGGCGCAAGCTGATTGCAACAGCCGTGCACATGGGAATTCCCGTTCCTGCTCTTTCGGCGTCGATCTCATACTTTGACAGCTACCGCAGCGCGCGGTTACCGCAAAACCTGACTCAGGCGCAGCGCGATTTCTTTGGAGCACATACCTATCAGCGCGCCGATCGCCCGACGGCCGGCTTCGTTCACACTGACTGGATGACTCTGTTTGCAAAATCTTCCCGACCTTCCGGAGGCACGAAGTGAGTACTGCAGTCCAGCCCGAGCCATTCAAAATCACCGAGCCCATCTTGCCCAAGGCAGGCTCGTGCCTGTTGGTGATCTTCGGTGGCACTGGAGACCTGACTCGCCGCAAGCTGATCCCTGCACTGTACGACCTGGCATGCATTGGCTGCACCAATCCCAATTTTGACGTCCTCGGTGTCGGTCGTACCCAGCTCACCGATGATCAGTTTCGGGAGCGGATGCACGATGGTGCTGCGAAGTCGAAAGACGCGCGCAACTACAGCGAGAATGGCTGGAGCGAATTCGCCAAGCGCCTGCACTATCTGGTTGGGGATGCAAGCCACCCCGACTTCTATCCACATCTGAAGTCGAAGATCGAAGAAATGCAGAAGAATGGCGCCAGCAGCAATGTTCTGTTTTACGTTTCAACATCGGCATCGCTGGCTCCCCCGATCGTTGAGGGGCTTGGCCAATCCGGACTCGCGCGCAACAGTGCCGGGTGGACGCGCATCGTTCTGGAGAAGCCGTTTGGTCATGACCTCAAGAGCGCTCAGGAGCTGAATGAGATCGTCTCGCACGTTTTCGACGAGGATTCCGTCTATCGCATCGATCACTACCTGGGCAAGGAGACCGTCCAGAACATCATGGTGTTCCGGTTTGGCAACTCCATGTTCGAGCCTATCTGGAACCGCAATTACATTGACTACATCGAGATCACGGCTGCTGAAACTCTGGGTGTCGAAAACCGCGCTGCGTTCTATGAAGAGACCGGAGCTTTGCGCGACATGGTGGCCAACCACCTCCTGCAGTTGTTGACACTCACGGCCATGGAGCCGCCGGTGGCGTTCGACGCCAATTCCGTGCGTGAGTTGAAGGTGCAAGTACTGCGCGCTATTCGGCCGATGTCCGTGGACGAAGTAGCAAAGCGCACCATTCGCGGACAGTACGGGCCGGGCAAGATCAACGGTGTGAACGTTCCTGGATATCGTCAGGAGCCGGGTGTGAATCCCAATTCACTCACCGAAACCTACGTGGCCGTCGAGTTCCACGTGGATAACTGGCGCTGGGCCGGAGTTCCTTTCTACGTGCGGGCGGGCAAACGATTGGCGAACCAGCTCACTGAGATCGCCGTCCACTTTAAGCGCACACCCCAGGCCTTGTTTGCGCGCAACCCAGGCGACGTTCATCACAACGTGATCACCATGCGCATCCAGCCCAATGAGGGCATTTCGCTGAATTTTGGGGCCAAAACACCGGGTTCACATATGCGCGCCAGCCGCGTCAACATGGATTTCTCCTATCGCGATGCCTTTGGCACCGCTACCCCGGTTGCTTACGAAACTCTTTTGCTGGACGCGATGCGGGGTGATGCGACCCTGTTCACCCGCCGCGACGAGACCGAGGCGGAATGGCGTATTATCACGCCGATCGAAAAGGCGTGGTCGCAGCTTCCCGAACCTCAGTTCCCCAATTACGCCGCAGGAAGCGAAGGGCCTGAGAACGCCGATTCTCTTATCAAGTACGACCGCAATCGCTGGCGTTCGTTGACAAGGGAGAACGGCTGGAACCTCTGATGACTGACTCGAAACCGGCAGAACGCGTGACCCTTGTGCTATCGGACATCGACGGTACGCTGCTCGACAACAACAAGAAGCTCACGTCCGGAGCGCCCGCCGCGGTGCTGCGCCTGTATCGTGCCGGAATAAGGTTTACTCTCGCCAGCGCAAGGCCTCCGCGAATGACCCGCGAGCTGGTTCGCGAACTTCACGTCACTGAACCCATCGCCTGCTTCAATGGCGCCCTGTTTGTTGGCCCCGATGAAACCGTACTCCATAAGCTGCCAATCGTGTCCGCCGACGCGCAAACGGTGGCGGACCACATCTTTCAAAACCGATTCGACTTGTGGGTCTGGACGGACACTGACTGGTACGTCAGCAATCCCACAGGTGTGCACGTCGACCACCATGAAGACCTCATGGGTTGCGAGGCTACGCCGCTGCCAACTCACGACTTGTCGCAGTTCCATGTGCTTAAGCTGGTCGGGGTAAGCGACAACTTTGATGCCTTAGCCAAGGCTGAAAAACAGATAGCCGAACTTTGTTGCGTTTCGATCTCAGCAACCCGCTCCAGCCCATATTACCTTGACGTGACCGACGCCAAAGCAAACAAAGGACAGGTTGCTCTCACGCTCTCGGAAATGCTGCACATACCAACCAGCCAGATCGCTACCATCGGGGACATGAACACCGACGTTCTCATGTTTCGCCAAAGCGGTGTGAGCATTGCCATGGGCAACGCTCTTGACGACGTAAAGGCGCAGGCGAAGTACGTGACCAAAAGCAATGAGGAAGACGGATTTGCCTACGCCATGGATCACTTTGTGCTCGGGCTCGCGGAAGAACCAGCGGCTGCCGACTGAGCGATGGTCGTCATTCTCATGGGAGTCACCGGATCAGGCAAGACCACGATTGGAGTCGCCCTGGCTGAGTCCCTCCACTGGCAGTTTATTGACGCCGACGACTTCCATCCGCAAGCCAATGTGGCAAAGATGCGGGCGGGAATCCCGCTGGGCGATGCCGACAGAGTCCCATGGCTTGCCTCTCTCCATTCCGCGATCGGTGACTGGTTGAAAGAGGGCACCAACGTTGTGTTGGCTTGTTCCGCGCTGAAACAGGTCTATCGCGAACAGTTGCTGGTCAACCCGAATGTCAAGCTGGTTTATTTGCGTGGCAGCCGTGAACTGATTTCCCAGCGTCTTTCGCAGCGCCACGGGCACTACATGGACCCCGACCTTTTGACCAGTCAGTTTGCAGCGCTGGAAGAACCCCGAGATGCAGTGGTCGTAGACGTGGATGCAGCCGTTCCCGACATCGTCGGCCAGATTCGTAAGGCGCTGTGCATCTAGTCGCTTGACGCAACGTCCTGGGCGCGGCCCTTCCACTCTCCACCGTGGCCCAACCAAAATTTGATTGCCGAATGGAGTGTCGCCAGCATGTAGAAGCAGGCGCTAAGCGGCAGGGTCAGGGCCCATGCCGGGTTCAGCCCATAAAATCTCACCATCGGAACGAAGGCTGCGGTCATCAGCAGCCAGCTTGCTGCCCCAACCATGGCCGGCAACCAATTGCCACTCCACAACAACCCCAGCGGGAGCAGATAGGTGATCGTCAGCCCAACCAGCGCGCCTAGCAGCAGCCACGCCGAATGCTGCAGCTGATTGAAAGCTGTGCGGGCAATCATCTGTTCGATTTCGCCCAAGCTACCGTAGACGCGAGTGCTGCAAGAATCCTGAGTCAGTCCGAGCCACACCCTCCCGCCGGATTGTTTGACGCCCCGCGCCAAGGCGCAGTCATCGATGATTTGGTTCCGAATGGCCGCTAAGCCGCCCGCGCGCTGCAGAGCGTGTGGTCGAACTAACATGCAGCCTCCGGCCGCTCCGGCCACCTTGCGGCGAGGGTCACGAATCCAAGCCGGTGGATACAACAGGAAGAAGAAGAACACGAAGGGCGGAATCAAGAAGCGCTCCGCAAGGCTCCTGCAGTGCAACTTGACCATGAATGACGTTAAGGCGTAGTTCCCTGCTTCAGCGATAGTAACGAGGGTGGCGATGTTGTCTGGCGAGTGTCGTATATCACCGTCGGTCAGCAGCAGAAATCGCGGATGCAATCGCAATGCATGCTGAACGCCCTGCTCTACTGCCCAGAGTTTGCCTGTCCATCCTGCGGGCACTGCGCTGCCAGAGATCACATCCAGCGCCTCGAGGCGTCCGCAACTGCGAGCAGCTTCACGCGCAGCCTCGGAAGTCCCGTCTGAGCTGTGATCGTCAACCACGAATACATGAATGGACTGGGCGCAGGTCTGTCCCATCAGCGATTGAACCGTCGGACCGATGACTTCTGCCTCATCGCGTGCGGGAATGACCACCGCAATTGTACCGTCGATAGCACTACGCGGTTGCACCCCAGCCTGGAACCTCGCGACCCTCCAGAAACCTCCATGGGCTGTGAGCAGGTAGATCCAGATGGCAAGACAGAATAATCCGCTGATGAGTGCGAGGGAATGCATTCCTCTCAGTTTATCTGGAGCGAAGTTTCTGCCCTGGTCAATCGCCTCTGTCGCACATTGCTTCGAGTCCCTCACTTGATCCAACACAATCTTAAAAACGATCTGTCGCAGTCGACCCGCAACCTGCTACACTCTCCCGCGGTTCCCTATGACACTACCCGTGGCTCCAGTTCGCACCCAACTCTTCGACAACCCCGAAGGTAAGTTCATCCACAACGTGGTTCTAGACTCGTGCAAAAAACATGGCGACAAGATCGCTATCGTGGACACTTCGTGCTCGCCGCATCGGCGCATCAGCTATGCCGAGTATGCAGACCTGGTTGAGCGCACCGCCCGTGGGTTGATTACTGGCGGCATCCGTCCGGGGGAAATGATTGGCGTTTACCTGCCGAATTGCTGGGAATTCGGGGTCGCGTTCCATGCGGCCACCATGGCGGGTGCCATTCCCACGACGATGAACCCGACCTATCGCGACCGCGAAGTGCATCACCAGATGGAAACCTCCGAGGCGGTCGCCCTGATCAGCGATGGGCCCCTGCTGGGGGGAATTGACCTGTCGGGCCTGCCCGCATTGCGCAATGTGTTTACCATCCGCACCGCAGGCTCGGGTGGAACCGAGCCGCTGAGTAAAATGTTCTCGTCAACCGCTAGAATCGGATTGCCGGAGCCGCAGCATGATTCACGATTGACCATCGCAACTCTGCCTTTCTCCAGCGGCACCACGGGATTGCCGAAGGGCGTAATGCTCTCGCACCACAATCTTGTCGCCAACGTTTACCAGACACTGACGTCGGGCGAGACAGGATGTATCGGCGAAAACGATGTGGTGCTGTGTTATCTGCCGATGTACCACATCTACGGACTCACCGTCGGGCTCAATCTTGGCTTAATCCGTGGCTGCACCGTCGTTCTGATGCCGCGCTTCGATTGTGACGCTTCGTTAAGGACCACTGTCGAGGAAGGAGTGACGGTCGCCCTTTGCGTCCCGCCGGCGTTGTTGGCCTACTGCCACGCATTCGATGCGGGAAAGTTTCCGCGCGAGCATAGTCTTCGCTGGGTAAAGTGTGGCGCCGCCCCACTGGCGCCGGACCTGGCACGCCGTTTCACCGACTCTACGGGCATTCCCATCCGCCAAGGATACGGCATGACCGAGGCCTCTCCCGTAACGCACATGGGCTACCTCGATCCGGAGTTCTATTGTGGCAGTTCGATTGGCGGCCCCGTAGCTCAGACCGAGTGCCGCGTGCTGGACGAAAATGGGAATGATGTCCTGCCAGGCGAACTCGGCGAACTGGTTATGCGTGGTCCCCAGTTCATGCTGGGATATTGGAAGTCGCCCGATGCCACCGCCGCAGTGATGCAAGACGGGTGGTATTGGTCGGGCGACATCGTTCGCGTGGATGAGCGAGGTCTCTACTACGTCGTCGATCGGCGCAAGGAGATGATGAAGTACAAAGGATTTTCGATCGCGCCCGCAGAGGTCGAAGGCGTGCTGCTTGAACATCCCGCCGTGCGAGACTGCGGTGTCGTTTCGCGAGTTGATGAGGCGGCAGAGGAAATTCCCTGTGCCTTCGTTGTCTTGCGCGAAGGCCATCTCGAAACCGCCGCAACCACGGCCAGCCTGCGCGACTTTGTGGCTGAGCGGCTCACGCACTACAAGATGCCGCGCGAAATACATTTCGTACAGGCCATTCCCCGGACCGCCTCCGGCAAGATTCTCCGGCGCGACTTGCGCAAACTATTTTGAGCGTTCGCCGCTAGCGACGGTTGTCAGTCTGCGGCTCGGGATGGATCAGTACGCGGAACAGGTCTGGCACCTCCTGCCGGAACCTGCTTTCCAGCGCGGTCTGAATGTCGTGCACCCGAGCCAACGGAAGGTCGTCCTTCATCGTGCAGTGTAGCGACAAGTACAGGCGTCCTGCCACCCGCTTGAACATCAGGTCATGGGCGTCGACGACCTCGGGAAACGCTCCCGTGACCGACTGGATTCGACATTCGAAGCCGGGTGCCTCCACCAGCCCATCGCTGGTCTCGATGGTCGCCGGTTCACTCTCAATATGGGTCAGGATGCTCGAAATTTCGGGAATGTCGCGGCGCATCTCGCCTTCCAGCCGCGTGACCCGTTCGTGAGCCTCCTTTAACGCCATGCACTCATCCAACTCGACGTGCTGCTCGACATGCAACAGGCCCTTGATGTCCTGGACGCTGATGTCGTGCACGTTGAGATTATTCCTAGTGGCCACCGCGCGGATGCGATCGAACAGGCTTTCACCGCGGCTTGCGCGCGCCACGGCGTTCACCACCACGTCGGCTTCCGGGAGAAGCTCCCGAATTCCCGACGCCACTTCATTCGCGACCTGTTCCGACTTCTGAAACGTTACATTCCTCGACATGGCTACCGAAACATCGGCGAAGTATTTACTGCCTCCGCGACGGATGCGAACACGATCGATCTCCAGCACTCCGTCTACTCGGGAGACCGCGCCGATGATTCTGGAACGCACACCCGCCGGAGCGCCGTCCAGAAGCGAGTCGATGGTCTGCCGCGCCAGGCGCCAACTGACATACACCACGATGCAGGCGACAATCAGGGCCGCGATGGGGTCGGCTTTTGCCAGCCATGGGACTGAAAACATACGCCCCGCCAGCACCAGAACCAGACCAAGGATAACCACCGCACTGGACCAGATGTCGGTGCTGAAATGCAGCGCATCCGCAAGCAATGCCTGGCTGTCGTACTTGTCAGCAATTCGCTTGAGCCGGCGGGAGCGCCAGAAGTCAACCACCATCGATATGGCCATCACGGCGAAAGCCCACACGCTGGGCTCTATCTCGACGGAGTGAAAGAACAGCCGTTTGGTGGCCTCATAGACAATCCAGATGCAGGTCGCCAACAGGAGGGCAGTTTCGATGAATGCTGAGAAGTTCTCGACTTTCCCGTGGCCATACTGGTGCTCGGCATCGGCCGGCTTGTCGGAGAGGCGAACGGAGAAGTACGTGATCGCTGCGGCCACAAGGTCAAGGCCTGAGTGTGCGGCCTCCGACAATATTCCCAGACTACCTGTGGATACTCCCACTACGATCTTCAAGCTCGTGATCGCCACCGCGGCATAGACGGAGTTCAGCGCAACGGATCGCTTCTCCGACTGCCGCGCAATGATGTTGGAGGACTCAGGCATAGACGCTTAGACGACTCACGCGGGACCAACCCTCGACTCCGGTGGGGTGCGGTGTCCTATGATACGATTTTCTCTCATTGCCACGGCGCCTCAAGCGACCCTTTCCCGGAGGAGTACCCTTCATGCAACGTCAGATGATAACGGTTCTTGCGATTTCGTGTGTCCTGGTCTCTGCTGGTTACGCGCAGACCGCCAGTCCGCCTGCTCCAGTTCCTCGAATGCATGGCCCCGTGAAACAGGACGCGGGGGCTGGCGCTAATGACAAAAATGCCGCGTCGGGAGCTAACCCGAGTGCGGTAGGAATGGACCAGCCCGTGATCACCTTGAAGGGAGGTTGTGAGGCGAAAGGCGACATTACACCCCCCAAGGATTGCGTCAGCAGCGTCACCCGTGCGCAGTTCGAGAAGCTCGCAAATGCATTGCAGCCGGACATGCCAGCCGAGGCGAAACGGGGACTTGCCACGAACTATGCACGCTGGCTTGTGTATTCCGATGCGGCTCGAGCGCTCCATTTGGAGAACGATCCCAATGTACAGCAAATTATTCAGTTTATAACTGACCAGATCCTGACTGAGGGGTTGAGACGCCATTATGCGGAGCAGTTCGCCCATCCCAGTGATCAGCAGATTCAGGATTACTACAACCAGAACAGCGCCAAGTACCTCGAAGCCACCTTGCAACGCATAATCATCCCGAATAACCCTGGAACCGCCGACAAGCCCCAGGCGAGCGAAACTCAAGCGACGGCCGCAGCCGAGAAGATTCGGCAGCGCTGGGTTGCTGGCGAAGACCCGGTCAAGCTCCAACAGTCTGCCTTCGAGGGAGCCGGTGTCACAGGAGCTTCGACGCCGGAAATCAATATGGGAGCCAAGCGCCCGGGCAGTCTACCAGTGAATCACGAAGGTGTTTTTCAACTGAAGGCGGGTGAGGTATCGCCGGCCTACAATGACCCGGCGGCGACTTTCATCTACAAAGTCGTATCCGTACGGCAAATCCCGTTGAGCGATGTCAAAGACTCGATCATCAAGACCCTGCAGCAGCAGCAATTACAGGACAAGCTGGAACAGATCGGAAAATCCGCCACGCCTGTGTTGAACGATGAGTATTTCGGACCTCCGCCTGCTTCGGGCTCTCCGGCTGCGGGAGGACGTCCCAGTCCGGGTGGCGCGCCGCAATCTGGCGGTCCGCCGAACTAATTGAATGACGCAGCCGACTGCAACTGTTTTGGTGACGGGCATCTCGGGAAACCTGGGTACGAGGCTCCTGCCAATGTTGTCAGGCTTCCGCGTTGTGGGCGTGGATCTACATCCCCCCGATTCCTCGCATCCGACCGAATTCCATGCCATGAACCTGGGGCATGAGACGTCGTGCCGCGAACTTACGCAACTGCTTCGGCATGCGGGCGTACATTCCGTCGTACATCTCGCGTTTGTGATTGAGCCTCTGCGCGCTGGAACGCTCGATGTCGAGCGCATGTGGCAGATCAACGTCGCCGGCACCGCGCGCGTCATGGAAGCCATCAGCGTCGTCAATCGCACTGGTGGACACGTCCGTCAATTCATCTTTCCCAGCAGTGTCGCTGCCTACGGCCCTGAGACCCCGGGACCGGTGATGGAAGACTTCCCTCTCCGGGCGCACACGCTTCCCTACGCGATCCACCAGCGTGAGGGTGACGAGGTCGTGCGCTATCGCGCCGAGAGTCTGGGCGATTGCCGCACCTACATTCTCAGGCCACATATGTTCACAGGCGCGTGCGTGCAGAACTATCTGTTGGGTGCGCTGCGCGGGACCCCGCTCGGCAATAGCCGGCGAGCGGCACGCATGCGCGAGGAAGGCAAGCGCCTGCCCATCATGCTTCCGCGCGGCAAGAAATACGAGGATCGGCACTTTCAGTTTGTGCACGTGGACGACGTGGCGCGTCTGCTTGCCTATCTCCTTCACCGGCCGCACAGCGATCCCCCGGTGACCGTCCTGAACGTTGCGGCTCATGGTGAACCACTCTCGATCCAAGCTTGTGCCGAGATTGCGCAGGCCAAAATTACACGAGTTCCGAGCCGTGCCGCTTGCCGGTTGATTCTGCGCATGTTGTGGAAGTGGGGAATCTCGTCGACACCCCCTGAGGCACTACCTTACATGATCGGTTCCTACACCATGGATACTACCCGCCTGCAACAATTCCTGGGCCCGGACTACTCGCGGGTGATGCAGTACTCGGTCGAAGAAGCGCTGCGCGACAGCTTTGCGCGCCAGTAGGGCGCCAAGCGTATGAAATCACATTTGTTCGGACTTAGCTATTTTCTGCCCCGGTACAAACCTGCAATTCCAAGGGTGTAGGGAGTCCACGACACGTCGCGGAAACCAGCCGCCCGCATCCGTTGCAGCATCTCTTCCGGTGCGGGAAAACGCTGTACTGATTTCGGCAGGTAGGAGTACGGACCACGCACACCTGAGATCAACGTGCCGATCGCCGGAAGGACATGCCGGAAGTACACACGGTATGCGGCGCCGATCAAGCCTTGGGGCTCGCCAAAGTCTAGTATGCCAATTTCACCATCGGCCGCGAGTACCCGATAGATCTCGGCGAGACCGCGATCATAGTTGACGAGATTGCGGAACCCGAATGCTGCCGTCACCAGGTCAAACTGTCCGGCAGGAAATGGGAGATTCAACGCGTCGGCTTCGACCCACCGAATGGACTTCTCCCCAGTTTTCTCTCTTGCCCTGTTCAGCATCGGATGCGAAAAATCGGCACCTACCAAACCGGGCAATGCGCCCTTGATGCGCCGGTACAGAGCAAACGTCATGTCGCCCGTTCCACAACACAAGTCAAGTACCTGGACGTTCGGTCGGGAAAGGATCGAATCAAACATCCGCGCGGTACGGTTCCACCAGAGCCGGTCGACGTTCATCGAGAGAACATGGTTGAGAAAATCGTACGTCGGCGCGATTGAACTGAACATGTCGCGGACGGCCACGGCCGCCGACGTTTCATCACTTGCACCCACCGGCGCGGCACCCACGATCCGGCCCTCAGCGTCTCCGTGCGTTCGATTGCCCGATTCTTCTGGCTTGGCAGTATTCATCGTGCCCTTGACAGTCGTTTGATTTCTTCGACGGCTTCGATCACAGCGCTCTCCGGCACAGTGTTGACCACGTCCACCTTGCCAATCGCAGTCGGCAGGATGAAGTGCGGCACGCCGCCCATCGTCTTTTTGTCCGTCTGAAGCAGCTTCAGGATGCGCTTGCCGTCCACGTCCACGTCCGGCAGGGAGCCATAAGCCAGCACCATGGAAACGATGTGTTGCGCTGTGCTTGCGTCGGTAATGTTGAGGCTCTTGCCGATCAACGTGGCCGCAACCATACCCCAACCGACCGCCTCGCCATGCAAGAAGTGCTGATACTTGGTGGCCGACTCCAATGCGTGTCCAATCGTGTGGCCGAAGTTCAGGATCCTCCGCTCGCCGCCTTCCCTCTCATCAGCACTCACCACGTCGGCCTTCACCTTCACGCAATCGACAATCAATTGTTCCAGCAGTTCGCCGTCCCTGTGCAACAACGCATCCCGGTGTGCTTCCATCAAATCGAAAATCTGCGGGTTCCGGATAACGCCATACTTCATCGCCTCAAACAAACCGGAACGGTATTCACGATCAGGAAGCGTCGAGAGGACTTCCGAGTCGGCCATGACGGCCAGTGGCTGATGAAACGTTCCCATCAGGTTCTTGCCGGAAACCAAATTCACGCCGGTCTTGCCGCCGATAGCGGAGTCCACTTGCGCCACCAGCGTAGTCGGAATCTGGATGACGGGAATTCCCCGCATGAAGATGGATGCGAGGAATCCGGCCACATCGCCGACCACACCCCCGCCCAGGGCGATCACGACTGATCGCCGGTCCGCCCCAAGGCTCACCATTTTGCCTGCAAGTTTCTCCACCGCACTCAGCCTCTTTGATGTCTCGCCGTCGGCCATTGCCAACACTGCAAGCTGGCGGCCGGCATGGTCGAAGCCCTCCGTCAGCGGGCCTCCCCATAGCTTCAGGATTGGCGCCGAAGAGACGAGAAATGCTTTCGAGTGCGAAGGGATTAATTCCTGCAGCAAGGCACAGGCCGAGCGTAGCAGCCCACGCTCCACCAGAACTTCATACGATCGTGAAGAGGTTCGAACTGGTATGCGAATCAAACTTCTAGTGTAACGGATGCATGCTGTACCCGGCACAAAGTGTCGTGTTAAACCATTTTCCCATTGCGAGAATCGGAGGTTTTCTATTGAATCGTCGGGCAGTTCAGCGTGTTACCATCAGCATTGGAAAGGCTGATTCAGGCGTATTTTGATGCACTAAGTGCATTCCTATGAAAGCTCTGCCGAGCGAAACCGACTTCATCGTAGTTGGCGCAGGGATCGCCGGCCTGCGCGCCTCGGTGGAACTCGCTTCGGCAGGACGCGTCCTGTGCCTGGCTAAGCGTGAAGTGACCGAATCCAACACGCAGTACGCACAGGGTGGCATCGCAGCCGCGCTCAGCGACGACGACGAAGTTAGCCTGCATCTCGACGACACGCTGAAAGCCGGTGACGGACTGTGCAATGCAGAAGCCGTGCGCATTCTGGTTGGAGAAGGCCCAATGCGCATTGAGGAATTGATCGACTGGGGCACTCAGTTCGACCGCACGGGCACCAAGATAGCCTTCACCCGGGAAGGAGCTCACAGTCGCAGCAGGGTGTTACATGCCCACGGCGACTCAACGGGCCGGGAAATTGGGCGCGCACTCTACCTGAAAGCCAAAGCGTTAAAGCCCATCGTGTTTCGCGAGTTCGAGTTCACCACGGAAATCGTGTTGCACGATGGCCAGGTGATCGGAGTGCGCGCGCTGGACAACGATGGACAGCTGCATGAGATTCACGCGAGTTCTGTACTGCTCGCCACGGGCGGTCTTGGTCAGGTTTATAGCGACACCACGAATCCGCAGGTTGCAACCGGAGACGGCGTCGCCATGGCTTATCGGGCGGGCGCCGATATCAGCGACATGGAGTTCGTGCAGTTTCATCCCACCGCGCTGTATTTGAAGGGTGCGCCCCGCTTCCTGCTATCGGAGGCGCTGCGAGGCGAGGGCGGCTACCTGCGCAACCTGGAGCTGCAACGGTTCATGCATAAGTACCACGAGATGGGAGAACTTGCTCCGCGCGATGTCGTCGCACGCGCCATCGCCCACGAACTTGAAGTCACTAAGCGACCGGACGCGGTAGTTTACCTCGACTTGACCCATCTCAGCGGCGAAAGTGTCCGCAAACGCTTTCCGACGATCTACGCGACTTGCATGCGGTATAACGTCGACATCACCGAGGAGTTGGTCCCGATCCGCCCGGCAGCGCACTACGCGATGGGTGGCGTGCGCACCGATCTCGATGGACGCACTTCGATTCCAGGACTCTATGCCGCCGGTGAAGTGGCCTGCACTGGTGTGCATGGGGCAAATCGGCTGGCCAGCAATTCCCTGCTGGAAGGACTGGTGTATGGCGCGCGAGCAGCCCGAGCCATGCGAAATGAGATGCAATCGCCGCAACCGCCAGCGGGCTTAGCGACCAAATCCGCTGTTCAAAGTAACGGCAGCCCCGGCGAAACCGAGAAGTTCATACAGAAAGTTCAAACCATGATGTGGCGGCACGTCGCCGTCGTTCGGGATGGCAAGGTGTTGAAGCAGGTGGTAGCCGACCTGACCGCCATGGAGGCGCAGTTGCCCAAGTCAGGCGACCGTCGTTCGCACGAAGCCGCCAACATTCTTCACACCGGGCTGCTCATTGCGCGCTCGGCACTGGCCCGTGAGGAAAGCCGTGGTGCGCACTACCGCCTCGATTTTCCCTTGAAGAACGATCGAAAGTTCAACAAACACTCTGTTGTGAAGGGCAACACGATTACTTTTGAATAGGCGCAAGCAACGCCCTCAGGGCTAGAGCGGTTCCACAATCGCGATATCCCATAATGGTTTGGGTAGAGCGGCGCTTCAGCGCCGCGTCCAGACCCACCCAAATGGATTCCGCGG
>Ga0209039_10000485_pt1 | contig 38714 bp, 28 predicted proteins | sample BogFormECP12_OM1_FD_188238 | JGI IMG/M metagenome (GOLD analysis project Ga0209039, IMG submission 188238) | Bog forest soil microbial communities from Calvert Island, British Columbia, Canada - ECP12_OM1 (SPAdes) (version 2) | ecosystem: Environmental > Aquatic > Freshwater > Wetlands > Bog ...
GCTAAAAGGCGATTGCGGGACTTTTGGTCCGTGGAAGCGCGGGCCAGTCCATATCCTGCAACATTCAGTTCCTGGCACCCCCTAACCACGGGGCCCACTCCCCAAAGGGGGAAAGGAGAGTCACTCGAGGGATCTGATCGAGTCCTTTCAACAAAGCGGGATACGCCCCAAGTCCGTGTATACTCTACCCTCGCCCCTTTTGGGTGGGAGGGGTCGGGGGTGAGAGGATGTCAGGGATCAAGTGTGACAGGTTAGAATGAAGGCAAAGGGCTCGACCCTGACGCTCGACCGGTTCCAATGCCCCGCCGTCGAAGGCGGCCCCGGCACGGTCAGCGGTGCAATGCGGTGCACCAGGGGCACCCGTATGGCCGCGGTCGATCATCGCATCTCAAGGGCGGCCTGCAAGAGGCAGTCAAAAGGAGCGCTCGATGTGTAGAACATCTGTTTTCTCATTCCTTACAGCTCTCACGCTCTCAGGCTTCTTTAATCCGAGGCCTGGCGCCGCTCAACAACCCTGCGAGAGCCTCGCCAAGCTGTCGCTGCCGGACACCAAGATCACCTTGGCACAGTCCGTGGCCGCGGGAGCATTCATCCCGCCACCTTCGCCCTTTCCGACGCCCGGTGGACCGCCAAGCTACAAGGACCTCCCGGCTTTTTGCAGGATCGTGGCAGAAGTTGCGCCCACCGCGGACTCGGATATCAAGATCGAGGTCTGGATGCCCGCGAGCGGATGGAATGGCAAATACCGAGGCCAGGGGAACGGGGGCTTCGCGGGCATCATTGACTATCCCGGAATGGGCGCGGCGATGAGGCGAGGCTACGCCACCGCTGGCACCGACACTGGGCATTCGGGATTCGACGCGGCGTGGGCCCTGGGTCACCCGGAGAAGGTGAAGGACTTCGGATATCGCGGTATCCATGAGATGACGTTGAAGGGCAAAGCGATAATGCACGCCTTCTACGGCGATAATCCACGACACTCGTACTTCGCCAGTTGCTCGGACGGCGGCCGCGAGGCACTGATGGAAGCTCAGCGCTTCCCCGAAGACTATGACGGCATCCTGGCCGGCGCCCCCGCCAATTTTTGGACCCGTCTGCTTTTAGGGGGCATGTGGACTGAGGAAGCCATCACCGTGGATCCGGCCAGTTACATTCCTGCCGCCAAGCTGCCGGCCCTGAGTGCCGCTGTGCTGGCGGCCTGCGACGCGCAGGATGGCCTCGCTGACGGCATCCTCGATGATCCCCGGCAATGCCACTTCGATCCGGCAACCCTCGTTTGCAAGGAAGCCGACTCCAACGCTTGCCTCAGCGCGCCACAGGCCGCCGCTCTCAAGAAGATCTACGCCGGTCCGCACGACTCCGCCGGACACCAGCTTTTCCCTGGCTACCTGCCCGGGGGTGAGGAGGGTCCTGGGGGTTGGGGGATCTGGATCACCGGCTCGGCGCCAGGCCGCAGCCTGATGTCTTTCTTCGGAGTAGGGTACTTTTCCGAGATGGTTTATGAAAAAGCGGACTGGGATTACAAGACTTTCGATGTCGACGCAGCCTTGAAACTGGCCGAAGCCAAGACGGCGCACGCCCTTAACGCGACGGACCCTGATTTGAAGCCCTTCCAGACCCACGGTGGCAAGCTCATCGTGTACCATGGCTGGGCTGATGCGGCTATTCCGGCGCCCAACAGCATCAACTATTACGCCAGCGTGGTCGCGGCGATGGGCCAGCCCGACACCGACTCGTTCCTGCGACTCTTCATGGTGCCGGGAATGCAGCATTGCACTGATGGCCCGGGGCCTAATTCCTTCGGACAAGCAGGCAGTCCCACACCCACACCGGACGATCCCGATCACAACGCGTACACTGCCTTGGAACTGTGGGTTGAGAAGGGTGTCGCGCCCTCCAGGATCATCGCCACCAAGTACGTGGACGACTCCAACCATGCGAAAGGCGTGAAGATGACGCGGCCCCTGTGTCCGTACCCGCAGGTGGCGAAGTACAAAGGTAGCGGCGACACGAATGATGCCGCCAATTTTGTCTGCGCGCCAGGCTTGCGGTAGCGCAGACAAGCTGAGGGTTCTGAAGTCGAGATCCTGCCAATCCTCTGCAAGTAATTCGGGACCAGTTTACCAACGCCGGTCTGTTGTCAGCGGCGCATGCCGCTTACACCCTCACCCGGTCCAACGCTTGCAGGAACGCGGGGCCACTGAAGAAGAGGTCGTCGCCACCATGCGTGAAGGCGAGCGGTTCTCCGCCAAGTTTGGGAGAACGGGGTTTCGCCGCAATTTTCCTTTTGGAAGTGAGTGGCTGGGACGACGCTACAGCACCAAACAGGTGGAGGCTTACGCCGTCCAAGAGCGGGGCTGGCTCGTCATCACGGTGATTGTGAAATACTATTGAGAAAGGCAGAAAGGGTCCATGAAACTCGTATACGATCCTCGGTACAACATCGCTTATCTGCGGTTGCATGAGAAGACCGCCCAGGTGGAAACGCTTCGACTGAGCGACGAGATCAACGTCGACATGGCCCCGGACGGAACGGTTTACGGCATCGAATTGCTCAATGCCAACGAGCAACTACGAGCAGAGGACGACGGGAACCTGGTAGTCGTCAACCAGGCGCAAGATGAGACGCACAAGGTGCCCCTGGGAGACCCCCCGCGCGGGTAGTTAGGATATCGTTTTTCAACCGGAAAAATTTTGGAGTTGTTGGATAATTTTGGATTGGAAGCCAAGACCTGATTTGTCGGCGCAGGATTTTCAATCCAAAATCGAAAATATCGAAAATCCAAAATCCAAAATTCGACTTTGCTGGGACAGCGCCGGGCGGCGCGTGTTAGACTTAGGCTTAGGTCCCTTCCACTTATGGCAATCTACCTTGTCACCGGCGGCGCCGGGTTCATCGGTTCTCACCTTGTTCATGAGTTGGTCGCCCGAGGCGAAGAGGTCCGCGTTCTGGACAACTTCTCTACCGGCAAGCGCGAGAACCTGGAGGCGGTCCGCGACCGCGTCACGATCCACGAAGCGGACATCACTGAACTGGAGAAGATCCGGCCGCTGTTTGCGGGCGTCGATTACGTGGCCCACCTGGCAGCGCTCTCGTCGGTGGTGCGCTCGGTGGAGGATCCGGTGGGCACCAATGCCGTGAACCTGGGCGGCACCCTCAACGTGTTGTTGGCGTCGCGCGACGCCGGCGTAAAGCGCGTGGTGTCGGCGGCTTCGGCGGCCGTCTACGGCAATAATCCCACGCTGCCGCGCCGCGAGTCGGATGCGCCCGATCCCCTCTCACCCTACGCGCTCACTAAGCTGGCCGGCGAGTATTACTGCCGCATCTTCACCCGCCTCTATCAGCTTGAGGCGGTGGCGCTGCGTTTCTTCAATATCTTCGGGCCGCGTCAGGATCCCGAGTCTCCCTACACCGGAGTGCTTTCCAAGTTCATCACCGCCTACCTGCGCGGGTCGACGCCGGTGATCTTCGGCAACGGCGAGCAATCGCGCGACTTTACTTACGTCGCCAACGTGGTGGAGGCGGTTCTGCTGGCTTGCCGCGCGCCCAACTCCGCCGGCGCCCCCGGCGCCACGCTCAACGTAGGCACCGGCGAAAGCTACACCCTGAACCAGACCATCGCCCTGCTGAACCGCATCTTCGGCCGCGAGGTCGTGCCCCGCTACGATCCGCCGCGCCCGGGCGACGTGCTGGAGTCGCGGGCAGATATCTCCCTGGCGCGCCAGGTCCTGGGCTACGAGCCCAAGGTGCGCTTCGAACCAGGACTGCGGGAAACCGTCGAGTGGTACAAGAGAACGATGAACTCTGAACGATGAATGATGAACAGAAGAGAAGACAGTAGACGATACGCGGTAGACAGAGACAGGAAAGAGCCACCGCCGGGGACTTTCTTTCCCGTATGCCGTATGCCGTCTACAGTCTACCGTCTACTATCTTCTCTTCTGTTCATCATTCATCGTTCATCGTTCATCATTTCCCCCAAGAAGTCTGTCACCGTCACAAAACTGTACCCCGCGGCGCGCGCGGCGTCGATGATCTGCGGCAAAGCCTTCACCGTCGCCGATTGATCGATGGGGCGCTGCGGCCGCGTTTCCAATCCGTCGTGAAGCAGAATGATAGAGCCCGGCTCGAGGTGCTTCAGGGTTTCGCTGACGATCCGATCCTTCCCGTATTTCCAGTCGTAGCCTGTGTCCGACCAATTCACCAGCGTTAGCCCGCGCTGGCGCAGCACGGGATAGATTCCCAGCCAGCGGGCCCCGTAGGGCGGGCGAAAAATCGCAGGACGGCCGCCGGTGAACTTCTCAATCGCGTTCTGCGCGCGGTCAATTTCGCCGCCCATGAACGATCGGCTCTTGAAATAGAGAAACGGGTGCGAGTACGTGTGGTTCCCGATGGCGTGGCCTTCCGCCTTGATGCGGCGGGCAATCTCGGGGTAGCGCTCGACATTTTTCCCGCAGAGAAAGAATGTGGCCTTCACGTTGCGCTCGCGAAGAACGTCCAGAACCTGCTCGGTGAAGACAGGAGCGGGACCATCGTCGAAAGTGAGGGCGATGCGGCGTCCTGCAGCCGGACCGCGCACCACCGCCGGACCGAAGAGCTGAAGCGTGGGAATGCTCCACGCGTAACAGTAGATCGAGAACAACGCGAAGCCGGCGATCGCGACCAGGATCAGGACTTTCATCGGTGCCGAAGGTTCTCGGAATCCTCCTAGCAGAGCTGTGTAACACTTCTGTGCGGGGTTCGGGATTCGGGATTCGCTGTTCGCAGGAACCCCGAACCCGATCTTTTTCATCTGCGAATCCCAAACCCCCGACCCCGCCTGCGCCCTTTTTCCCTGCTCCGTCATCTTATCCTGAACTCGGCAGGCCGGGAAGATGGTTCGTGTAATAGACTGGACCTCGCGCCTTATCCGGCGCGCCGAAGCTGATCCTATGACGACCGAGCACACCGCGCACCCAAAGATCCTGATCCTGACTCTTTCTCACGGCGCCGCGCACCGCCGCGCGTCGAGTGCCCTGCGTCAAGCGCTGCTGGCCGCGGAACCCGGCGCCCGAGTCGAGGTGATCGACGCGCTCGAGCACTGCACGCGCTGGTTTCGCGCCTACTACAACTCATACGAGATTCCGCTCAGAGTCTGGCCGAGCCTTTGGGGGTGGATCGAAAGCATCCAGCACCAGTCCCAATCCACCGGACCCGGATGGCTCTACCGGCGCGGCGCCCAACCGCTGTTCCGGTTCATCCAAGCCTTCGACCCCGACATCGTGGTGGCCACCGAAGTAGGCGTTTGTGAGCTGGCGTCGATGCTGAAGCGCCGGACGGCTGCCCGCTTCCGCCTGGTAGGGGTCGAGCTGATGGACTTCAACCAAGCCTGGGTGCAACCCGAAGTCGACCTCTATCTCTGCACGCATGAAGACCTGGGCGCGGAGCTGGCCGCGGCGGGCGCTCCCCGGGAGAAAATCCTGTGCAGCGGCCAGCCGCTTGATCCTGCCTTCGCCTCGCTGCCGCCGCGCCAACCGACTCGGGCACGACTAGGCGTCGAGCCTGGCGTCCCGCTCCTGCTGGTTCTCTTCGGCGGCACGGGCTTCGGCAAACCGCGGCTGCTGGTGAACGAACTGCGCAAGGTCCGGTTGGCCCAGCAGGCCTGGCAGGCCGTCTTCATCACCGGCAGAAACCCGCGTCTGGAGGCGGAAGTTCGCAAGCTCTCGGCCGGCCTGCCCCGCGCCCGCGTGCTCGGATGGGTGGACAACATCCAGGAGTGGATGGTGGCGGCAGACCTGATGATCAGCAAGCCGGGCGGCGCCACGCTGACGGAAGGGTTCGCCTGCGGCTTGCCGATGCTGGCCTTCGATCCGCTGCCGGGCAACGAACAGCGCACTTGCCGGTGGATCGAAAAGTGGAAAGCTGGCCGATGGATCAGGAAAGCCGCAGACCTCGCGCCCACCGTGGAGCGCCTGCTCGCGAATCGCGAGGAGCTGGACCGGCTGCGCCAGAGGGCGCTGGCACTGGCCCGACCGCGCGCGGCATACGACGGCGCCGCCGCCATCTTGAAGTTGTGGCGGGCTAGTGTGCTGTAGCATCCACATTCAAAGCAGTAGGCAGTAAGCAGTGGGTAGAAGGCAGTCGGGGCTTCCTCCTGCCTGCCTACTGCCTACTGCCTTCTGCCTACTGCCTTCTGCCTTCCGCCTGCCGCCTACTGCCCTCCGCCTGGACTCCCGCGACTCCAACGCACCTTGGGAAGAATGATGTCTTTCTTGATCCGGTGCGCGTGGTCATGGGCGGGGCGTAGTATGCTGTCCAAAAGCACGTCGGAAAGCAAATGCGGGACCAGGCCCAAGTCGGTGAGCTTCTGGTGCCGGGCGTTGTAGTAGTGCTGCTCCGCTTCCACCCGCGGATTCTCCAGGTGGTCAATCTCGACCGCCATGCCGAGGGTCTGACCGTGCTTTTTCACCATCTCGGCAAGCTCGATGACGCTGAAGGTTTCGGTGAACTGATTGAACACGCGATACTCGCCGGCCGGCGGAGGATTGAGAATCGCCAACTCCACGCAGCGCAGCGTGTCGCGAATATTTAAGAACCCTCGCGACTGCCCGCCCCGGCCGTACACGGTGAGTGGAATGCCGGCGACCGCCTGGACGCAGAACCGGTTCAGCGCCGTGCCGAACACGTCGTCGTAATGGAAGCTGGTGGCCAGGCGCGGGTCGAGGCCGGTCTCATCGGTTTCAATCCCATAAACCACGCCCTGGTTCAAGTCCGTCGACCGCAACTTCCAGACCCGGCAGGCAAACAGGATGTTGTGGCTATCATGGACCTTCGAGAGATGGTAGAGCGAGCCCGGCTGCTTGGGGTACGGCAAAACGTCCTTACGGCCCCTGTACTCAATTTCTAGGAACCCCTCTTCGATATCGATGTTGGGCGTTCCGTATTCGCCCATGGTGCCCAGCTTCACCAAGTGACAATCCGGCGCACAGTCCCGCAGCACCCACAGCAGGTTCAGGGTGCCCACGATGTTGTTGGTCTGAGTGAACACGGCGCGATTGTGGTCCATCATGGAGTAGGGCGCCGACGGCTGCTCGCCATAGTGGACAATCGCTTCCGGCTTGAAGCTCTGGATAGCGTTCTTCACCGCTTCGTAGTTGCGCAGATCGGCTACAAAGAGCTCGAGCCCGCGGCCCGTGGCTTCGCGCCAGGCTTTGACGCGGTCGTGAAGCGTGAGGATGGGGACCAGCGGCTCGACATTGAGCTCCATTTCCCAGCGCCGCTTGGCAAAGTTGTCTAACACACCGACCCGGTGGCCGCGATTCGAGAGGTACATCGCCGTCGGCCAACCGAGGTAACCGTCCCCGCCGAGAATCAGAATGTTCACGATCTGCTCTCCCGCGTGTAGAAACTCGAAACTCGAAATTCGAAACTCGTCAAGACGATCGGGGTCGAGTTTCGAGTTTCCAGTTTCGAGTTTCGATCCCCTCAGACTAGCACGAGGTCCGGATGGTAAATGTTCCCTTCCACGTGCCGGGCGATGGCGATCAGCCGGCGCTCGTAGCTCATGATCTTCAGCAGGCTGAAGGTCGGGCCGCCGGCACGCGAACCTCGCCCCGATCCGGCCATGGGCGCGAGTTCGAACGTGTGGCCATGGCGAACGCTGGTCTCCTCCCGCCCCCGAACGACGAGCTCGGGACAGTCAGGCAGCAGGGCTTCAAGCGGGACGCTTACACCCTCCAGCTTTCCTTCGGCGACAGCCTTTTCCAGCCCTTCCAGCGTCACCATCTGGGCTTCCCTGAACTCGGCGACCGCAGTCCGCCGCAAGCTGGCCAGATGTGCCGGACAGCCGATCTTCCGGCCGATGTCGTGAGCGAGGGAACGAACGTAGGTGCCGCCCGAGCACTCCACCGAGAAGTGGGCTCGGTCTCCGTCCACGCCCAGCAGCTCCAGCGCGTAGATTTCCACCTCGACGGGCGCCAGATCGACCGGTTTGTGCGCGCGTGCCAGCTCATAGGCACGTACCCCGCCCACTCGCTTGGCGGAAAAAGGCGGCGGTGTTTGCGCCAAGCGTCCCGTAAAGTCGCGAAACACTTTTTCCAGCGACGCGCGACCGATCCTCGCGATTCCTCCGGCCACCGGCTGCGACGTGGCTTCGCCGGTGGCGTCATAGGTGTCCGTGGAGAAGCTGAAATCGATGACGCCGTCGTACGCTTTCCTCGACTTCAAATAGAACTGCGCAAACCGGGTGGCCTTTCCCACTGACGTGGGCAGCACCCCGGTGGCGAAAGGATCGAGAGTGCCGAAATGGCCGACTTGGCGTATCTGCAACACCCGGCGAACGACCGTCACAACGTCGTGCGAGGTGACCCCCGCCGGCTTATCGATGATGAGAACCCCGGAGAACTCCATAGTTTTCGGTTCTCGGTAATTGCGAAGGCGCTTCCAACACAGAGACACAGAGGCGCAGAGAAGAATGGAGAAACGTCTGGAAGCAGACAACACCCCGTGTGATCTTCTCACTCTTTCTCCGTGTCTCTGCGCCTCTGTGTTTAGTTTTTTCACAGCTTGAGAACCTTCAAAAAAAGTCCAAACTGTAGTCCGCCACGTCGTCTCCCAGAATCCTTTCCGACTCCGCCAGCACCTGTCGAAAAACGGAGTCGAGCAACTCCTGACTGTTCGAGATCGACACAATCCCGAGGGTGGCGTGCTGCCAGGCGTCCTGCTGATCGAGCTCCGCCACGGCAACGTTGAAGCGCGCGCGGAGCCGGTCCCGGATCTTCCTCAGGACCGCTCGTTTTTCCTTCAGGGAATGCGCGTACGGAAGTTGGATTTCGAGCGTGAGCACGCCGACAGGCATAGATTCATTGAGTGATTGAGCCATCGGTGATCGATTGATTACCGAACGACCTCGGATTAGGATTCCGTAATCACCCGATCACTCAATCACGCAATGACTCAATTCTTACACCAACACCGGCTCCGCCACCCGTTCCACGATGAATGACTCCAAGGAGTCGCCGGCCTTGACGTCGTTGTAGTTCTCAATCGAAATGCCGCACTCCATGCCCTGCCGCACTTCCGTGACGTCTTCTTTGAAACGACGCACCGAGCGCACGCGTCCCTCGTGCACCACCACGGCGTCGCGCACCAGCCGGATCTTGGCATCACGCGTGATCTTGCCTTCCAGCACGTAGCAGCCGGCCACCGTCCCCACACCGGAGATGCGGAAGGTATCGCGCACTTCGGCGCGTCCCAGTTGGATCTCCTTGAACACCACGGCCAGCAGTCCCACCATGGCCTTCTTGATCTCGTCACTGATGTTGTAGATGATGGTGTGCAGGCGGATATCCACCTTCTCGAGGTGGGCCAGCTCCGACGCCTTCCGCTCCGGCCGTACGTTGAAGCCGACAATCACCGCGTTCGAGGTCGACGCCAGCAACACGTCGCTTTCGGTGATGGCGCCGACGCCAGCGTGGATCACCTTGACCTTTACCTTGTCGGTGCTCAGTTTGCTGACAGTGTCGGTGAGGACCTCCACCGAGCCCTGCACGTCCGCCTTGAGAACCAGCGCCAGTTCCTTGACGTCGCCAGCGGCGATCTGCTGGTGCAGTTGTTCGAGAGTGAGGCGGGCGGATTTCGCCAAGGCGGCGTCGCGTTGCTTGGCCAGCCGATGGAGCGAGATCTGGCGCGCCTTGAGCGTGTCTTCAATCACCTGGAAGGGATCGCCGGCCTGGGGGACGTCTTCAAGTCCCAGCACTTCCACCGGGGTTGAAGGGGCACCTTCTAAAGTGGGCCGCCCGCGATCGTCAAAGAGAGCGCGCACCTTTCCATAGATGGCGCCGACGATGAACGGATCGCCGATGTGCAGCGTGCCGTTTTCCACCAACATGGTGGCCACCGGTCCGCGACCGCGGTCCAGGCGGCTTTCCAGCACCGTCCCGGAGGCAAGCCGCTTGGGGTTCGCTTTCAGTCCCTGCAGGTCCGCCACGAGTAGGATCATCTCCAGCAGGAGTTCCAGGTTCTTATGCTGCTTGGCGGAGACCTCCACCGTCACCGTGTCGCCGCCCCACTCTTCCGACATCAGGCCATTATCGGCCAGTTGCTTCTTGACGCGCTCGGGCAGCGCATCTGGCTTGTCAATCTTGTTGATTGCCACCACAATGGGAACCTTGGCGGCTCGCGCGTGGTTGATGGCTTCCAGGGTCTGCGGCATGACGCCGTCGTCCGCCGCCACCACCAGCACCACCACATCCGTCACCCTCGCCCCGCGGGCGCGCATCAGGGTAAAGGCTTCGTGGCCGGGCGTGTCCAGGAAAACCACCTTGCGCCCGTTCACTTCCACCTGGTAAGCGCCGATATGCTGCGTGATGCCTCCCGCCTCGTGGGCGGTCACGTTGGTCTCACGAATGGCGTCAAGCAGCGAGGTCTTACCGTGGTCGACGTGCCCCATTACCGTCACCACGGGCGCACGGGGCACCAAATCCTCGGGAAGGTCGGCGACCGTCGCTTCGTGGATTACTTCCTCTTCGTAGCTGATGACGCTGGTTTCAGCGCCGAAAGCGCGCGCAATCTCGGTGGCCGTCTGGGAGTCCAGGGTCTGGTTGATGGTGGCGAAGATTCCCTTGTCGAGGAGCTTCTTGATCACGTCCTTGGCTCGTGCTTCCAGCTTCTCCGAAAGCTCTTTGATGGTGATGCCTTCCGTGATGGTGATCTTGCGCGTAATCGCAATTTCCGCCGGCGCCGCCGCCCTGGCGGTTGCGACGGCAGTCCCAAGCCGTCCACCCGAGGGATGCAAGGGCATCCGCGTAGCTGGGCGTGCGGTCGCGACTCCGCCAGGGGCAGTGGGGTGCTGGCCGGTCCGCGTCGACGTGGGGTGTTGCGGCCGAGGCTCGTGAGGCCGGCGTACCGGCGCCCGAGCTGGAGCTCCCTTGGCGCCCGCGACTGGGTAAATCGGCTGGCTGGAGGTGCCCTTTCCGCCGCGCCCCCCATGAGCTGGCTTTCCGGAGCCGGCACGAGACGCTTCCCCGGATCTGCCGGACGCAGTAGCCTCGGGAGCTGTCGAGGCGCGGGCAGTCGGGGCTTCCTTTCTGGCGCCGGCTGAGGGTGGAGGCGCGGTCACCGGGCCAACTCCATGCCCGGGTGCGCGCGGCGCTACATGAGCAGGCGCACCAGGAACCGCAGTCCCAGGAAGCGGACCGGCGCGGTGCGGCGCCGAAACCCCAGGCGGCACAGCGGCCGGAGGCGCTGCTGGGCCGGCGGCCGGAGCTTTCGCCGGCGGCTTCGCTACCACCGACGGAGCAGGTGGTGCTGCCGGTTTCGGCGGCGGAGGAGGCGGGGTCAGGGCCTTGCGAGCACGCTTCTTGATTTCTTCGATCGAGCTTGCCATCGAGCTGATTTCGCCCGGATGGACCTCCGGAACTCGGATGCTGGTATCCATCGCATGAGACGGCGCATGAGACGGCACGGCGTGAGTGGTTGGGCGCATCGGAGCGTGAGCCGTTGGGCGCGCCGCCGCCGGAGCGGTTGGGTGAACCGCCACCTGAGGCGCCGGATGCGCAGGGGCATGGCTGGCAGCCGGAGCGGCCGGAGCGTGAGGATGGATAACCTCCGGCACCGGCGCGCTGGGCGCGGTCGCGCTCGGGGCCCCAGTTTGGGCTTGAGCTGGCGCCGGAGCCTGGACCTGAGCAGGAGCAACAGGCGCTTCTGTAACGGTTTCCTGCCCGGCTTGGGCGCGGATGCACGCACGCACCTTGTCAGCTTGATCGTCATCCAGCGCACTCGAATGCGACTTCTTGTCTTCGATGCCCAAACCGGCTAGGCAATCGATGATCGCCTTGCTCTTTACTTCCAACTCGCGCGCCAGATCGTTGATTCTAATCTTACCCATTCGCTTTTACTGCGCCTCCCGCGCTTCCGAGATAAAGCAGAAGTCAGAACGCAGAAAGTAGAATGAAGAATCCGGCTTCTAGCTTTCTTGCTTCTGATTTCTAATTTCTAGTTTAGTCTCCGTCTTCCTGTTTTCCGTCGCCTCCTTCCTCCGTCGAAGCCGCTTCGCCGCTACTTTGGGGCTCGGTGGCTTGCTGCGCGGCCTCCACTGGCTCTCCACTCTCTTGGTTCGCTTCCGCCGCAACCTCGCCGGCGGCGTCCACTACCTCGCTTGACGACGCCGCAATCTCGGCGGCTGCCGTCCCAGCCGGGGCTGGTTCAACTTCCGGTGCGAACAGGATCTCAGCCGGCGTTGATCCCTTGGCGGCTGCGTCAGCGGCTTCTGCTGCTGCCGCCTCGGCCTGGGCCGCCGCCTCGCCCTGCTCAAAGTAATCCGTGACCACCTTGCGGATCTTATCGACCGTCTTCTCGCCGATGCCGGGGATCTGCGTGAGCTCGTCGGGCGTCATCTGGGCCAACTGCTCCACCGTTTCGACGCCGTGATTGCGCAACTTCTCAAGCGTCTTGTCACCCAGGCCGGCCAGCTCGGAAACCGCTGCGCCGCGGCGGGCCATGGCCGCCATCTGCGACTCAATCTCCTGCCGCTTTTCCTCTTCACTCTTGATGTCGATCTGCCATCCCAACAGCTTGGCGGCCAGCCGCACGTTCTGGCCTTTCTTTCCGATTGCCAGCGAGAGTTGCGTATCGTCCACGATCACTTCCAGGTGTTTCTGCTCGGCATCGATGATCGAGACGTGATTGATTTTGGCCGGGCTCAGAGCGTTGGCGGCAAAAGCGACCGGTTCCTCATTGAACTCAATGATGTCGATCTTCTCGCCGCGCAGCTCGCGGATGATCGATTGCACCCGCATGCCCTTCATACCCACGCAGGCGCCCACGCAATCCACGTCCGGGTCTTTCGAGAAGACGGCGACCTTGGTGCGCTCGCCGGCCTCGCGCGCAATAGCGCGGATCACTACCGTACCGTCGTAGATCTCCGGGACTTCCATCTCGAATAGCCGCTGCACCAGCGACCCGTCGGCCCGCGAGACCACTACTTGCGGGCCGCGCGACGCCCGGTCCACTTCCTTGATCACGGCGCGCAACCGGTCGCCGATCTGGTAATTCTCCAGACGCGATTGCTCCCGGCGCGGCATGCGCGCCTCGGTGCGGCCCAGGTCCACAATCACTTCCGGGCCCTCCAGGCGCTTCACCGTGCAGTTCACCAGTTCGCCCACGCGGTTGTTGTACTCCGCGAACACCGTGTCGCGCTCGGCCTCGCGAACCTTCTGGAAGATCACCTGCTTGGCGGTCTGCGCGGCGATCCGGCCCAGGACGTTGGTGTCCTTGGGAATCTTCTGTTCGCTGTCCAACGCGGCTTCCGGGTCGCGTTTTCGGGCCTCGGCCAAGCTCATCTCGTGGTCGGGATCAACCACCTGCTCCACCACCTTCTTCACCGCATAGACCTCGATGGCTCCCGACTCCTTGTTGAAGTGGGACTGGAGATCCTCGGTGCTCTTGTAGTATTTCCGCGTCGCGGCCAGGATCGCGTCTTCCACCGCGGAAATGATAATCTGCGGGTCGATCCCCTTCTCGCGGCTCAACTGGTCGATCGTTTGATACAGCAAGCTTGTGCTCAAAATCAACCTCTCTGGACTTCAGTTCTCAGTTCTCAGTTTTCAGTTCTCACGAAGAGCACTAGTCCTTTCGACCAATGCCCTGAGAACTGGGAACTGAGGACTGAAGACTGAGAACTGAAAACTTTCTACCCACGTATGCGATGCCAGCGCTTTCCACCAAAATTGCTTAATTGCTTCGCTACCCCCGACCCCGAATCGGCAATGTAGAGGACACCGTCACTGGTAGCGATTTGCGAGAAAACGGGGTCGAAATAACCGTAAAAGACTGGAGCAATGGAGGATAACCTCCATGGCTTTGTTCTTGTCGTTCTGTGCCTATCCAACTGATCATAAAGGGATTGACCCCTGTGGCTTTGTTTGGCTTTGTTTTCGCCCTCGCCCCGCTTTTGCACCTCCAACGCCTTCGTACGCGAACTATCTGATAGGGTTGAACTCATATTAAGTTATGGCGATAAACGCAATCCTCAGATTCCATCAGCTAGCTCTCTCTCTTCCCTGCGTCTCTTCATTCAGCCTCTCACATCTTCTTCGGTCCCGGCTTCGGCGTCCCGAATCCAGGCTGCTCCACCACCAGCCTCGCCTTCGAAATGTTCGAAAACTCCAACTCCTTCAGCGCTTCGCCGAGGGCCAGCCGCACCCGGCCCCCTTCGTAGCCCGCCAGCCTCCCCTCGTACACCTTCTCTCCGTCCACCGGGTCGCGCAATACCAAGCGCGCCAACCGTCCCACGAAGTACTCGTAGTCGCGGGGTTTCACCAGTTTCCGATCTAGTCCCGGCGACGAGACCTCGAGCGTGTAGCTCTCCGAAAAAAACTCCTCGACGTCGAAGATGGTGCTGAGCTGCTCGCTCACCAATTGACAGTCGGCGTGCGAGACGCCCGCGGGCTTGTCGATATAAATCCGCAGCAACGCATTGGAACGTCCGCCCTTCAGCTCGACATCGACCAGCGTCATGCCCTCCGAAGCGACAACGCGATCAGCGATCTCTTGAATCTTCCCAAGATCGACAGCCATTCTCGTCCGCCCGGGCACGGCAATCTATGGTCAGGCTCCGGGCACAATTCACCTTTCCGCCGCTCGGGGCGCTCCTGCGCGTCCTAAAAAAAAGTGGGCTTTCGCCCACCGAGATGCGTCGCCATTAACAGTATAGCGCTTGACACATTCAAAATGCAAGGACGGATTCAGCGGCAGCGCCAACGGGAAAGGAAGTCAGTAGCCTGAGCACTTTCTCTTCCGGGGCGTCCGTGTCGATGGCATCACGCCCGTCGGCCGGGCGACCGTGTACGTGCTCGCAATGAATGATACGCGCCGCCTGGAGTTAAGGGCTGAGCTTTTGGCCGATGGCAACCTGTGAGGTAGGGAACGGGCCTTTAGATTATTCTCTGCGCGTTCTTCAGCGCAGAACATAACCGCGTTCGGCCAGCCGTTTGCCCGACACTTCATGCCACTCCGGCGGCATCACGTGGACGCCCGCGGCGTGAACCCAGCGATTGTAGAAGCTAAAAAGCGCGCAGACGGTGAGGGCGTCGTAGAGCGCCTCGTCCGACCAGCCTGCTTGCCTTACCTGATCCACGTCGCCGCGCCGGATTTCCCACGACCGGAAAGTGACCCTTTCGATGAAGCCGAACAATGCTTTCTCGGCGGGTGAGAGAGCGGAGGCTCTGTAGTTATCGAGCACGGCCTGGACCAACGCGCGGCTTCCCAGCAATCGCCCCGCCGCGGCAGCGTGCGAATTGGCGCAGTATAGGCACTGGTTCTGATGGGAAGTAAAAGCGGCGATCAGCTCGCGCAAGCCCGGACTGAGTGGCGAGGCGCCGCGCATAAGCTCTTGGGTGAAGTAAGAAAGGTGGTCGGTCATCGCCGGCTTAAACGCGAACAGGTGAAAGATCTGCGAGACCGGAGCGCCCGCGGCGCGCGTCTGCCGGATCAACTCCGCGTACTGCCCTCCTCCCTCGCGCTCCTCGACGTCTCTCAGAAACATCGGCTCCATCGTCACTTTTCTTTCCGTCGGCGGTAGCTCGTAGCGGTCAGCGCCTGGCGCATGGGGATGCGAATGATCATTTTCCGGCGCCAGCGGCCGGGCATAGCCCTCGGTCGCAAGTCGATGCCCGGACATCTGGTAGCCGATGGCGGGCATATCCTGCACACCGCTGGCATCGATCCAGCGATTGTAATAGTTGAACTGGGCGCAGACGCCTATCGCATCGTAAAGCGCTTCGTCCGTCCAGCCGGCGCGCCGCGCCTGGTCGACGTCGACCTGGCTGATCTGATGGGACTGGCGGTTCACTTTCTCGAGGAACTGAAACAGCGCCTTCTCCGCTTCCGTAATGGGCGCCGTGCGGTAGTCCTTCAGCACCGCCTGCACCTTGGCGGTATGTCCCAGCAATTCCGCCGCGACCGCGGCGTGCGAGCCGATTCAAAACGGGCACTGGTTGCGCTTGGAGGTGAACGCCGCGATCAGCTCCCGCATGCCCGGAGCCAGCGGCGACGGCCCCCGCATCAACTCCTGCGTGTAGCGCGAAAGGTGGTCCGTCGCGCGCGGTTTGAAGGCGAACAAGTACAGGATCTGCGGGACCGGAACTCCCGCCGCCTCCATGGCCGCAAACTGCGGGCCCATTGGGCCCGCCTTCGCCTGCCGTTCAACGTCGCAAAGAAAAATCGGTTCCATGGTTCACCAAAAAAGTGGCTAGCAGTTCGTGGCTAGTGGCTAGCGACGAGCTATCAGTCATCAGCCATCAGCAAGAGAAGTCCAGTTCTTACCGGTGGCTCATAGCTGACCGGTGACGGCTGCCAGCCACTAACCACTCGCCACTGCGCTTAACGTCGGTCACTTGCCCGCGGCCGCCTCGATCTTCTCGATCACAATCGCGCGCGCTCCGCCCTTCTCGTACACCTTGCCAGTGACGGAGACCATCTGGCCCGCGTACGGCATCAACCGGTCATTCTGACTTTTGGCTGGTTGCGCATCGTCGATCGGCAAGTAAACGGTTCCCCCAGCGGTCTGAATCACCAGGGGCGATCCCGCTTTGGCGCACGCCACGGCGCACTCCGGGCTGAGAGGTTTCTTCAGATTCTTGGTGAAGGTGCAGGCCGAGTCGATCACATAACCCTTGATGGTCGTCGAGGGCTTGTCTGCCGGCCGGGCCGAGACAGCGACCGCAAGCATGCTGACCAGAAAACCGGCTGCAAGGAACTTTCGGCAATTCATGGTGGCTCCTTTTCTCAGTCGAAAGTCGAAAGCCAAAAGTCGAGAGTGAAAGAGGCGCACGCAGTAGCAATCTCTGTCTTCACTTTCGACCTTCGACTTTTGACCCTCGACTTCTTCTCAAAACATGAACTTCAATGCAAACTGGATCAGCCGCGGCGCCAAGGCCTGCTGAATCTGAGCGAAGGTGGTCGAGCTGATATCGCTGTTCGGCAGCCGGAAATTGGCGCGGTTGAACACGTTGAAGAATTCGGCCCGGAATTGCAGGTTCTTGGATTCGGCCAAGCGAAAATCCTTGATCGCTGAAAAGTCCCATTGAGCGAGTCCCGGACCTTGGACCACATTGCGGCCTTCGGTTCCGTAAGTTCCCGCCAGCGCCGACATCGGAATCCTCTGAAATGCGCTGGTGTCGAACCACTCCTGCACGGTCCTCGGGCCGTGGTTGGCGTTGCCGACAAGGTTAGGACGGAAGGCGGAAAATCCGGAAATTTCCGGCGCACCGTAGCTGAAACTCTGATCCTCCACCGTAAACGGTGTTCCGCTCATGAAAGTGGTGATGCCGTTCACTTGCCACTTGCCCAGCACGCTCTGATACCAGTTCGCCGGCTGCCGGAACCAAGGCATCTGCCACTGGTAGCTCAGCACGGCGCGGTTGCGCGCGTCGAACATTGACCGGCCTCGTTCGGCGGCGAGGTCGAAAGGATTCTGCGCCAAGTCATTCTCTCCGGCGATCGGCTGCGAGGCGGACCCGGTGATATTGAAGGACGAAACGTCATCGATGGATTTCGAGAACGTGTACGACGCGAGGAAGGAGACTCCGTGACCGAACCGCTTGCGCAGGCTCGTCTCCAGGGCGTGATAAGAGGAATTGGCGGCGCCCACAATCAGACCCACGGAGCTGTAGTTGCAGTTGCCCTGCGCCGTCGGCAGGCAATTAACGCGCTGCGGATCGATACTGCTCTGCTGAGCAGACCAGGTTTCTCCGGGTTCGGGTAGGGACGGATTGTCTTCGATGAAGCGCGGCAGTTTCGTGCCTTTGGTTCCGACGTACCCTACCTCAAGCAGCCAGTCAGCGCCGAAAGACCGCTCGAGGTTCAGGTTCCAGTCCTGCGCGTAGGGCAGGCGCAGGTGGGGATCGATCGTCAGGAGCGTCATCGTCTCGCCAAATGGAGTTGTGAAAGGATTGCCATTGGCGAACGGGTTGGAGAGGGTACCCACTTGGGGGAACGACAACTGCGGCGTCCGAAGATACGGGGGAGCGCTGATGGGATCCTGTAGTGGGCCACCCTGGCCGTTGTAATAGGGGTCAAAGAAGACCCCATAAGCCGCCCTGACCAGCCACCGAGCGCTTCCGGTGGGATCCCAAGCCACGCCGATGCGCGGCGCGAAGGCATTCTTTTCGGTAGGAATCAGGCCCGCGGGGATGCCGGCGTCGCCCGGATACACAAGTCCGGGCGGAGCGTCGGGCATCACCGTGGATTGCACGCCCGGCTCATACAAGTTCTGCCGGTTCCGAATATCGGTGTAAGGGAAGGGTAGCTCGTAGCGGAGACCCACGTTGACGGTCAAGCGCGGGCTGACCTTGTAGGTATCCTGCGCATAGAAGTTGAAGTCGCTGCCGCGAAGACCGCGCGACAAGTCGCCGCCGCCACCCGGTTGGCTGCCGCCCCCTTGGAGAAAGAAGATGGGCTGCCCACTGAGGAAACTGGCAAACGAGTTGGTGAAGGGGAAACCTACGAAGACAAAAAAGCCGTTCGAGGCAATCCCATTGACCGCATTGATCTGGTCACGACGAAAGTCGCCCCCAAACTTCAGCTCGTGTCGCCCGCGAATCCAAGTAAGCGAGTCGGAGGCGCCAAAAGCATTCTCGTAGGTGTTGCGGGGGCCAGTGATAGGATCACCGACCGTGGCGTAACCACCTCCGGAGAATTGAAGAAATGGCGGACCGGCCGCGATGGCCAGGGTGGGCTGATATTGGAAGCCCAACGAAGCGGGTGAAGTGTTGTTCTCGTGCTCGTCAAATAGAAACTTGTTGCGGAGAAAAGAAAATCGCGCAATGTCCACGACCGAGGGCGAAAATGAATGGGTCAATTGGACAACGAAGTTCTGGGTGCGATGGTCTTCGCCCACGGGGAATCCCGGCACGCCCGCACCGGCGGTGGATAGCGGGTCAAAGCGCGTGCCATTCAAGAACATGTAGCGGAAGTTCACGCTGGTCTGGGATGAAAAATAGTGGTCGATGCGCAAGCCCGCCTGGTCCTCGTTATCGCGCAAAATCTGCGACGCATTGAGAAGGTCTAACACGCCATTCGAATCGGTGGCGTTAGGCGACGGATAGAGCTTCTCCACATTCGCCGCCGTGGGATCGATAGCCGGCAGCGTGCCGCCAGGCACTAACGACGGGCCCGTCTGTCCAATGACGAATAGCGGGCCGTCCTGCGAAAAATTCCCCTGCCGTTCGAGGGCAGAAGGCACCCTGACATCGCTGATGACTTCGCCCTGCCGGTTGCGGAAGCCTTCGTAGTAACCGAAGAAGAAGGTCTTCTCCCGCTGAATCGGGCCCCCGAGGGTCGCGCCATACTGGTTTTGACGATACTCCGACTTCTGGAAACCGTCCGCATTCTCGAAGAAGTTGGCTGCATCCAGCTTGTCGTTGCGAACGAACTCCCACGCCGTGCCGTGAAGATCGTTCGAGCCCGACCGGGTAATGATGTTGGTGGTGGAGCCGGCGTTCGAGCCAAACTCGGCGTTGGCGGTATGGGTGAGAATCTTGAATTCGGCGATGGCGTCGATGGGCGGCTTCAGCACAAAGCCGCCGTCCACAGCGTCCACATTGGACGCACCGTCGATCAGGAAGTTGTTCGACTCCGGCCGCTGGCCGTTGACGGAATAGGGCTGCCCGTCACGCAGCGATCCTCCGGCCTCGGCGAGCCCGGGTGTTATCGGCACCACGCCCGGTTGCAGCAGCCCGAGTTGAGAGAAATTACGGCCGTTCAATGGCAGGTCAAGAATTTCGCGCTCGCCTACCGTCTCTCCCATCGTCGTGTTCGCCGTTTCGATGACCGCGGCATTGGCCGTAACTACTACCGACTGTGTGGCCAATCCGACTGCGAGGTGGATGGGGACGTTCGCGGACTCATTCACCGCGAGCGTGATTCCTTCCTGGACGAACTTCTGAAAGCCCTTGGCGTCCACTTCGAGGCGATAGTGCCCGACCGGGAGCAGCACCAGCACATAAGAGCCATCCGGGTTGCTCCGGCTGGCGCGGGAGACACCGGTTTCAACCTGCGTCGCCGTGACGAGAGCCCTCGGCACGCCCGCACCGCTTGGATCGTACGCCGTGCCGCGAATGCTTCCGGTCGTTTCCTGCGCGCGAAGGTTGCCGGCAAGAATCATTGCCAATGCAACCAGCGCGGTTCCGATAGACATTTGCTTGGTCTTGCGCATGGATCTCCTTCCGTTTGTGGGGAGCTGAAAGCGTGTGGACGGCCCTCCCTGGGACGGCGATACGTCTCCCCGCTCCACACCGGCGGCGATGCGCCTCAACGCACACTTGCGCAGCGACGCTTGTGGCGTGTTTCAGCTTCCCTGTTCTAGTTCAACCCGAACGGCCCGACAAGGCTAGGAGTCCCACTTAGACCCGGCTTAGACTTCCACCACCGGTGTTCAACCGGCTTGCACTCGACGCCAACCCTATGTGGATCTGCCCAACGCGCGCTGATTATGAGAGGTCAAGCTGGGGAGGTCAATACTGGAAAGGTGTGTGGAGGGCGAGTTTTTTCAACTAGTGTCTTGGAAACGCCTGATTACTTACAGTAATCAGCAAAACGATGCAAGCCTCGAAATTCGAAAATCGAAACTCGTAAAGACGGCTAGTGACCGATTTCGAGTTTCGAGTTTCGAGTTTCGATTCCCGGTCAGGCCAACGCCTTCGGCGTCTCGGCTGCCCGCTTCGCCTGGCGCAGCGCCGACTGGATCATCATAAACTCGCCCACGTTTTCCATGGTCAGCATTCCGACCAACTCTCCGTTGTGCTCCACCGGCAACGAGCGGCAGCCGCATCGTTGCAGCGCCTGGACCGCCTGCTCCAGCATGTCGTGGGAGTCGATCGCCTCAAAGTCGCGCCGCATGGCCTCGCGCACAGCGAGCGAGGTTCCGCCTTGAGCGATCGCGCGCACGAGGTCCTCTCGCCTCAGCACGCCGAGGACGTGGTCGCCGAAAACGACCGGAAAGTCCTGCTGCCAACCGGCCAGCATGTATTCCGTGGCCTGGGCCAGCGTGTCGTGGGGCTGGAGCGTGCGGAAATTGGTCAGCATCACGCGTTGCACCGGAATGCCGCCGAGCGAGGTGCGCATCTGTACCATGGCCGCTTCGCCGCTGGCTCCCATCCATACAAAAAGGGCGATGAACAGGAGAAAAGGGTCAAAGAGCAGGCCGAGAAAGCCGAAGATGAAGGCGATGGCTTGGCCAACGTGCGCGGCCGTTTGTGTGGCGCGGGTATACTCCATGTGCGTGGCGAGCAAGGCCCGCAACACGCGGCCGCCGTCCATAGGAAAAGCGGGAATCAGGTTGAACAGCACCAGCCAGATGTTAACCGCCAGCACGCTTCCGAGGAAATCGTGGCCGGTCCAATTGACGTTCTCCACCTGTCGGAGCGTAGGCAGGTGCCCGAATGACCCCAACAGCAGGAGAAGCGCTGCCGCGATCAGCACGTTCACCGCCGGGCCGGCCAGCGCCACCAGCAACTCCTGCCGCGGGTCCTCGGGCATGCGCTCCAGGCGTGCCACACCGCCGATCGGCAGCAGCACGATGTCGCGCGTGCGGATGCCGTAACGCCGCGCCGTTAGCGCGTGACCCAGCTCGTGCAGAACGATGCAACCGAAGATCACTAGCACGAACACCAGGCCGTAAACTGCGGTGGCGACGCTGCGTTTCTCCGCCCAGTTTGCGACCAAAATGAAGAGGATCAGTAGCAGGAAGGTGGCGTGCATGTAGACATCGATTCCCGCCAGCTTCCCGATCTTCCAGGCCCAGCGCATGACGGCCCTCCCTGCGAAGAGGGAACAGGGGAGAGGGGACAGGGAACAGGAAGAGGCGCGCTGTTCCCGATTGCCTTGCCTATTCCCCCATTCCCTGTCCCCCGGCGACCTGCTTCCTGTTCCCTGTTCCCTATTCCCTGTCCCCCTATTACCTCTCTTCCACGTAGATCAAATCGCTGGTGTACTTCCCCGGCAGTTTGATCAGCAAGCCCTCGTTCATCAGCTCCCCGCCGCTGTGCGTGCCGGTGGTGACCGATCCGTCTTCAGACGAGACGCGATACGAAACGTCGGCGCCCAGGCCTCGCAGCCGCACGCGCCGGGCCACCTCGTCATTGTTCGGGCGAAAGATATAGACCGTGCCCTTCTTCACACTCGGGCTCCAGTAGAACATTCCATCCCAGTGCAGCCCGTCGGGCCGCGGCAGGATGTGATGAACCTCGGCGTCGCCGAGGGTAGGACGAATCCAGCGCTTGTAGATCTGAACAGCGCGGATCGCGCCCACGCGCTCGTCGGCGGTCCACGTGGCGCTGTTTGTGGGATCGATTTGCCACGCGCTCATCATAGCCGAGCGCCAGAAGTAGGGCAGCGGCCGATCGGATGTGTGGTTGTAATAGTTCTCGTACGTGTACGCCATCAGCATGGCGGGTGGAAACGCGTAGGTGGAATCGTAAATGCTCTGGCGGTCGGGCAGCGCCGAGAGCGTGTCCGTGGCCACGATATAGTGGACGTGCTTCGCCTCCCCGAAGTCCTTGATCCGCCCGCCACCGGAGCAGCCTTCGAGCGCCAGCCGGGGGTGCTTCTTCGCCAGCGCCTCCATCACCTCGTAGTATCCGAGCGCCGACCAGTAACTCACGTCCACGCCATAGTGGTGGCGATGGTTGGTCTGCGGGCAGGAGGTCACGATGGGGCTGTAATCGTGCTTCAAGTAATCGAGGTTGTAGTCGGTGACTGCACGCTCGACGGATTGCTCAGCCCACTGGCGCGCCGGCACGTACCCAAGGTCCAGGAACAGGTCCCAGTTAATCTCGCCCGGCTTCCAGTCCGGCGGAATGCTGCGGTTGAACCAGTCGGGGTGGCGAAACGCGTTGAGCGCACCGGGATCCTCGGAATCGCTGCCGTGGGTCCACGCCATCCACAGGCCCAGCTTCATGCCGTTCTGGTGGACGGCTTGCTCGATCGGCCCCTCACCATGCGGAAAGCGCGTCGGGTCCCAGCGCCAATCGCCGTCCTTGGCGAACCACATGGCGTCCGGCACGAAGGTCTCGAAGCCGAGTGAGTTGCACAGGTGGGCGCTGCTGAGCACATCGGCTTCGGTCGCCTTGTTGCCGCCCATATCGAGATAGAGATTGTAGGCGAGCGTCGGATAGGGCCCCGGCGGGCGCGGCGGCATCAACTTCTCCAGGATAAAACGATGGAGCGAGGCGCTGCCATTGTCGAGGTCACCGGTGTAACAGCCGACGAAGGCCACCGGCACGAGGAAGGTCTCACCGGCCTCAACGTCCGTCTTGAAGTCCGGCAAGTTTCCGACGCGCAGGGAAAGCGTCATCGGTTTCGCTGCCTTGGCTTGGGCGCGAATACGCCCCAACGCCGAAAACTCCCACCCCACGTAGAGTCCGCCCGAGTCGCCCGCCTGCACGGCCATCCAGGGCACCGGACTCGACGGGTCTGTGGGGTCGCTCACAATCGTCTGGTCGAGTTCAGGGTCCGCCCGAACGCTGAAGACGCCGCCTTCCGTCGAGGCGTTGCTTCCACCGCGGTTGATCCACCAGATCGAGACCGGCTCGGCGGGCGAGATCTCGAGCCCACCGAGGGCCAGGCTGTCCTGCGCCGTGACGGTGATGGGATGGCTTTCGTGGTTGGTTAGCGTCGCCCAGTGCTCCACGGGACCGCGTCCGGGGCGGGCGCGCCACACCGAATGCAGCTCCAGCGCTGGTTGAGCGTTCCGATAGAGAAGCGTGAGTTGGTGGGCGGCAGGATCGTACGCAGCGCTATCGTATTCCCACTCCAGGGTGATGGGAATCCCGTTCACTTCCACGTCCTTCATCGATGAAGGTCCGGCCGGCCCGACGATCCAGTTGCGATGCGTCGCCGTTGACGCCAGGGTCCTCAGCGAAGGCGCGCCGTGTTCGATCTCAATGACGATCTCGGTATCGTCGGTGGCGAGCCGCCACGCGTGGGACCCGATGGGTCCTTGCACGTCGGCGGCCGAGGCAGTGGCTCCGCGGATTCCCTCCGGCCCGAGCATAGCAAGGCCGATGAGAAGAAGGGAGAGACCAATTCGCGAGAAGGCCGATAGGGGCTTGAACGCGTTGCCGTTCCAACGGCGGTCATCCAAGGGGTTGGCCCCGAGTGCCTGCGCTGATCTCATTTAAGCCCCTCCGGCAGTCGCGAGCGACAAGAGGCAACTGAGCGTTCATTCGTGCTTGGCATAACTCTGTCCCAGCCCCTCCGCTCCGACAATCGCTGCTTCGCCAGCGGGCAGCAGCCACAACCAGAGGATACGGGATAAAAGTCAAAGCGTAAAGACCGTGGCGGCGTAGTTCGTCGTAGTTGCAGCGGGTCAGCTTCCGGGCCGCCGGCTTACGAGCCAAGGGCGGGCGCTCCAGACACCGACCATAAGCCTTCGGCGCGGTTCCTTGACGCGGCCCTGGAAGTTGACTCTCCCGACCGCTTGCTTCTCGGGTGCAGTCCGGTCAAACAGTAGAATCCCCTTTATGGCAACCCAGCGTCTTTCTGCGGTGTCTATTAGTAGCAGAGGTGGAGAAGGTGAAACGGTCCAGGTCATGCGCCTTGGCGGCAGCAGTATTTGCGGCTTGCCTCTCGATGATTTCCCGGGAGCTGGCTTTTGCCCAGGAACGCCCCGAGGCCGGCAAAGTAGATGATGCAAGCCTGCGGTTACAGCTCTCCGTCACTCGGACGGAGTTCCGTTGCGGTGAAGTGATTCCACTGGACCTGACGTTTACCTCCACGACCCCCGAACGCTACCAGATCAACATGGCCACGTACGACCGCAGCGGCCGTATGTCATATGAGCAATTCTTGCTCGACCCTCAGAACGGCACGAGCGACCCCCTGCAGTTGTATTTCAATTCTGCTTGGGGCTTTCTGGGGGGTGGGTTGACCGGCTTCAAGTTCCTTTCACCATCCCCGACGACCATTCAACTGGACCTCAACGAGTGGGCCCGTTTCGATCAGCCGGGGACGTACCGGCTGACCGTTGTCAGTCAGCGCGTCAACGACACCCGTGCCAGCGACAACCCCTATGGCGGCACGATAGAACTTAAATCCAACCCGATTGAGCTGCGGATCATTGCTGCGGACGCCGCATGGCAACAGGTGCAACTCAAGCAGATAAAGGAGGCATTGAGCCGCGGTACGCCGTCGAACGGGGACGCTCGGACCGATCCCCAGCAAGCCGCGCTGAGGGCCTTGCGCTATCTTGGGTCCGCCGACGCAGCTCGCGAGCTGGCCAGGCGCTTGCGTGGCGAAGATAACCGAATTGATTGGGATTGCATGTTCGGCTTGGTCGGCTCGCCGCATCGAGACGCCGGCTTCGAGGAGATGAACAAACTGCTCAATGAACCGCAATTCCCCGTCAGCGAACTCTTTCTCACCACCATGTCGGTCCTGCCACTGGACCCCAAGGAGGCTCCAGGCTCTCTCAGACAGCAACGAGACCAAAACCTGAAAGCATTGCGGCAGAAGCTCGTGCCCGCGCTTTCGAGCAAACGCGGAACAGCTTTGGCAGTCAGTGTGGACACCGCAATGAATGTCACCGACCCAAACATGCCCGCGGAGCTCAGAAGTGAACTGGTAGCGCAACTCATCGGGGTGTTCTCCGCGCTCCCTGTGGAGAAGCAGGTGGCCTGGATTCAATACCGCTGGCAGCAAGTGAATGATCCGAACTGGCTGCCGTTGCTCCGCACTATGGCGCTCCATTACGAAGACTTCCCTGGGCTTCGCGAGATGCATGCTTACCAGTCGCTCGAACTAGGCGCGGCGGCCCTCAAGCGGTGGTATGAGCTCGATCCCGAGGGCGCGCGCGACGCGGTAATCACCGAGATCACTCGCCCCAAGCCGCGCTACAACGCAAACACCCTTGGACTCCTTCCGGACAAAACCCTGCCCGAAGCGGAACAAGCGATTGCCGAGCATTTCCTGGCGACGGATAATTATGAAATCGAGGGCAATCTCGCCTCCTTGCTCTTCCGCTATGCCGACGCAGCGGTCTTGCCGGACGTGCTGGGAAAAATCGAGAGTCGGGTCGGGAAATGGGCGTGCGAACCGCAAGACAAGGCGTTGGCTTACGTGCTGAAGGTCGACGCCGAGACGGCCAAGCCGCTCATCGAGCGCGCCCTCGCAGCGCGTGCGCCGGACAGCAGTGCCTGCCGGCACACGACTCTTACCGGCATCGGCGCCCTTCAAAATAGCCCCGTTTTAGAGGAATTGGCAGTTAGCAGCCTCACCGATTCCGATCCCGAAGTGGCAAACAACGCGGCTAGCTATCTTGGCGACCACGGCTCCGTGGAGGCTGAGCAAGCGCTCTGGAACCGGTACGAAGCGTGGAGCCGCGATTGGAGCGGGCGTGCCGCGGAGCTCCGATTTGTCCCGGCAGGAAAGAATCCCCATGTGTGGGATGCTGGCCTTGGCCAGAGCCTGGCGCGTGCGCTCGCGACCGGTGCGGGCTGGCTCTCAGACGAATCGAAGCTGCGCCGCATCCAGGCACTCGGTGTGGGACCCAATATTCAGCAGGATATCGAGCAGGCCCTCCAGGCTTGGTCGCGAAGGCCGTTCGCCATTGCTCTAATTGGTACCGATCCGCCGAGTTTCACCGTCGCTCAGTACAATCAGCTATCACTCGACTTGTTGAAGAAGAAGCTGACTCAGTTTCCGAGTGGGACGAAGTTTGTCCTTTCTCTCTCGAGTCCGACCCCTTCGCCCGTGGAGCAAAAAGTCAGAGAAGAGATACTCCAGTTCGCGGAAAAGAATGGGATTACGATGATGTGCGCTCCAGTATCCTGAGCCGCAAGCAGAGACATCCCACGGCCCTCACAGACGTTAAGGATTCTGCGGGGGTTGCTGCTACTTTGGTTTTTGCTGCTGCGTCGATTGTTTCTTCTTTTTGAAGAGGCCGGTGATGCCTTGCACCACGTCGGCAGGGGTCTGCCCAGGCTGGGCCGTGGATTGGCCGGGCTGCTGTCCGCGCAGCAGGCCCTCGACGGCTCCGAGTCGACCTGCGGCGGTGGCGCCCTTCAGGCTAAACTTGGGATTCTCGAGTGTGCCGAGCAGCCCAAAGGGAAATGTCAGCTTGCCGTTCTCGATCTTGGCCCCTGAAAGGCCCCCGATCAGATCGCTCACCGCGTTCTGCCCCGCAGCGAGGCTCGCGATGCCCTGATAGTCGAGCTCGCCGGCGCCTGCCATCCCCATGCTGCCGGCGGCATTCACGTTGACGCCGTTTCCAACAATACTGACCTTGTTGCTGGTTATTCTGTCGTTGGCGATATTCAAGTCTGCGGCGATGGAGGAAAACGAAGAGGGATCACCCGCGGCGGGTCCCAGCTTCGCCACGCGCGCCAACATCATCAGGTTCTTGTTCAATTGCAGGCTGGGGAGCTGTCCGTTGCGGATGTCCATCTGACCCGCCCCGCGCATACCGGCCAGCGGGTCAGGTGAATGCGTGACCGCGCCGGCGAGCTTAATGGCGCCGTCGAGCGTGCCGGTCATCCTACCCCGTCCGTCGGGGAAGGCTTCCAGCAGCTTTGCGACGTTCACGCCCTTGAGCTGCGCTTGAGTGGTATAGCCGGGGTTCTGCCCGGCAAAGTTAAAGCCAAGGTTGCCGGTGGCGTGGCCATCGTAACAGTTGAAATTGAGGTCGTCGAAGAAAACCTGTTTGGGGAAGAGGCGCACTTTGGATTTCACCGTGGTCGCCGAAAGCGTTCCGAAGCGCAGCAGATCCGCCCGGAGAGTCCCCTGCGCGACGGGCGGAGCTTCGGGGGTGGCGGCATAGGCCACGGAAGTGAGGAGTCCGCCCGGGTAATCGGGTGCTCGAAATGACGCCGACTGCGTAAACGCGCTCAGGTCCACCTGGTTGAGGTCAATAGACATGCCGCGCCCCTCAAAGTAGGTGGGCCCGGAGCCCCCGGAGGCCAGCAGGTTGGCGGCGGCCAACTGCCCGCCCGAAACGCGGACCTTGTCAATCACGCCCAGCGTGAAGAGCGGCTTCTCCTCCGGCTTCGAGTCTCGGGTTGTGGTCTTGGGCGCATTCTCAAAGTTCCACTGGCCGCGCACATCGGAGAGCAGGTTGATCACCGGGTCATCGAGTTCCAACGACTTGATGACCACTTGGCGATTCCACAATGCGCCCGCATCCACGACCGCGGAAACGCGCCGCACCTTGACGAAGTTGCCCTGAGGGAAACCCGGTGGATTGCCGAGCGTGAAGTCATCCAGACGGATCGACACGCTGGGAAACACCGTCAGCGCCATGTGGCCGATGGTGGTGGGCTTCCCGGTTTGTTGCTGGATGTAAGCGGTGGCCTGGGGACGGTAGTTATCGATATTGAAGAGCAGCGGCACCACCACCACCAGTCCGATCAGTACCACGACGATGGCGATTACGAGACCGAGAAGAATTTTTGTTCGTCTCGACATGGGCTACCTCCCTTCAGGGAACCTGCCGTATTAAACTTGCCGCGTCCCGGAGAAGGCCGACGAGAACCGCGCCGCGCGGCCCTCGGACTTCACCGGAGAATGGTCGGGTTGCCAAGTAAGATTTCTACAGCAAATTCATGTCGCTCGCCAACTCCAATAAGCGCGCTGTCGAAACGGTCTCCGGCCGCTTGCGATCGGAACCGAATTTGAAGATGACCATAGAGCGGAATCGTCTCTAGTTGCTTTTGCCCGCCGTGTTGCTGAGCACGAGCACGAGTATGCGTCCGTCGGAGTGAAACTCTCCGCCCGTCGCGGTCTTGGCAGTGGTCAGCGCATCGGCCGGCGTCACGTGATCCCGCTGGACGACAAGCCCCGTTCCCGAAAGCGTGCCATTCACGTACTCGCGTTCACCGTCGATGGCCGGATCGATCTTGTGCGTCACGCCATTGTTACGCTGGTCTCGCTCGAATCCGATATCGTGCGTAGCGGCCACGCACCACAGCGGTCGTCCATCGACCTCGTACGGCGATTTCCAGACGCGCAGATGATTCCGGGACATCGCCACCCTCACCGGTTCGGCGTGCGCGAATCCATAGTCCTGCGCCCGGTTGAAAAGAAACAGCGTGCTCATCGGCATCGTCAGGTAGTCCTTCTTCTCGATCGAGTCCATCACGGCATTCAGCACCGTATTCCTCACCGCCTTGTCCACCTGGACCCACCCGGCGGTAGTGAATACCTGAACCACCTGGTCCTCGGTTCCCACGATCAAGACGTTGACCATGTCGCCGGGTCTGCCGTCGGGATCGGAGACGCGTCGCGGGATCTTGCTCAGCAAATCGCGAGTGATACCTGGTAGGCGGGTCTCCGCTGGACCGCCCGCGTTTGTAGCATTTGCTGAGCCCTCGTCCAGAATTTCGATCTTCACCTGGAAACTTCCGTCCGCGGTCGAGGCTTCGCTCATGCCCTGATTGATCCCGAGGAACAGTCTCCCTGCTACGGGCACATCGTACTCCTTGCTCGCACCCACCAAAAACGCTTGCGCATATGCGTCAGAACCGATTCGGCCGATCAACGCGCCGTGGCCGGCATCCTTCACCGCGTACTGGTGGACCAGGTCAGCCCATCCACGCGCGAGCCCGTTCGGACCAAACGTCCCCGTCGTTCGCAGTTTTCCGTCGTACGATTGGTCAGGCGGATATGTGATTTTCCCTGTGGCCGTGAAGCGCAGCTTCGCCCCTCCGCGCACGTCGATGTTCGTGTCCACCCATTCTTTTGTCCCGGCCACGTCGATCTCGTACGACTTGTTGCTGCCCGCCTTCGCCGGGGCCGTCTGTGCCCGTAACGCCGGGCATTGACACACCATGCCCGTTGCACCCAACACCAGCGCCGCAAAGCCTATCGCTTTCTTGCTCCTCACAGCTTCCATGGTTTGTCCCTACCTTGATTCCTTGCCTTATTTTACCCAACTCACGGCGCGCGGGCTGCATGTCCTATCGCCTCCGGCCAGCGAGTCGGCTCAACAGCAAGAGGTGCTCTCGCGCGACCCACCATGATAACACGCAGGATCGTTGGGTTTATCAGGCCACCGATTTTCACGGGCGCCCTTGCTTTCATCCTGCGCCGGGAGGAGTTGGGTGCATCACTTTTCGCATACGTTGGTGCAACATTGAAGCTGCTAACTCGCTCGCTCGCGTCTGACGGTCTGGGCAAGTCTCTGTCGCAACCTACAAGAGAGATTTCTCCCAAGCCGTCCGCGCAGCCTCCATTATGGGTACCCATAGCTTCTTTACCGCCGGACCCGATGCAGAATAAGACGGCTGGGAGGGCGTCCAAAGCCGCCTCCCAGTGACGGGTCCGATCCGTCCGGTGGGGGCCCTATTGCCGGGCGCGACCCCGCAGGCACCTCAGCGGGGCGCGGAAGCCGGAAACCGAAATCTATAGTTCGTTGGAGTTCGATCTGGTCTCCCTTCAGCGTCCCTGCGTAGGTGCTGTTTCCGGCTTTGAAGGAGACATTGTTGCCGTCGACTTTGCCTTCCGTGATCGGGGCAGGCGCATCGCCGCCGCCAAAGAAGCCCCCGCCGGTACCCTCCACGGTTCCCGTGAGCGTGTTCCCGTCCTGCCGCAGCGAAAACACCGTGTCGCTACCGCCGAGGAGCATCGCGAGCAGCCCGTTGGCTTCGCCGGTTGCCGGGATCGGCCTCCACAGGCCCGTGATGCCTGCGCCCACCGGGATCTCGCGCTCCCAAACCGCGACTTGAGGACGGAGGGTCGCGGCGTTAGCCGCAATCGTAACGCTGGCCGGCGCGAGTCCGGGAGAGGCGGCTTCCACGGTAATGCTTCCGGCGGTCTTCGTCGATTGGACCACGGCCATGCAAAGACCGCAGAAGGCCTTGCGCGAGGTGCCCTTGTCGGATTCGTGGTTGGTAGGGTCGCCGTTGCCGGTGCCGATCAGTTTCCCCTCGCCCGAGACCCGGAACGCCACTTCGTTATCGGCAATCGGCACCACACGGCCTTGCGCATCGTGAACCTCGACGGCGAACATGGCCACGTCTTCGCCATCGGCGGAGACGTCGGAGCGGTCCGCCTTCATCACCAAGGTTGCCGCGGGCTCCGTGGTTTCGCGCTTGACCGTCATCACCTGCTTGCCGTCCTTGTAGCCTCGTGCTTCGATCGCGCCGGGAGCGTACTTCACCGTCCACGCCAGGTGCGAATCCTTCTTCATTTCCTTAGCGCCGAGGCCGTGGCCGTTGAGGAACAGCTCCACCTTGTCCAGGTTCGAGTACACCCAGACCGCAATCTCTTGTCCCTCCATGCCCGGCCAATTCCAATGGGGGAAGACGTGCAAAACCGGCTGGGAAGTCCACCAGGATTGATAGTAGTAGAAAGTGTCTTTGGGAAAACCACAGGTGTCGATAATCCCATACTGCGAGCTGATGTTGGGCCACTGGTACGGCGAGGGCTCACCGCGGTAGTCGAACCCGGTCCACACGAACCCTCCGCTGAGCCAGGGCCGAGCATTGCAGAACCTCCACCAGCCTTCTGCCGAAGCGCGGCCGGTGGTGGTGTACGGATCGTACGATCCCACATAGCCCATCGCTGGGTCCGTAATGTAGATGCCGCGCGTGCCCACGGCGCTGACGGTCTCCGTACCGATTACGGGGTTCTCAGGATGGGCTTTGTGGTAGTCCTCGGCGCCGGGATCCATGTAGTTGTAACCCATGACGTCACATACCGCCAGGCCGCCCACGCCAATAGCCCGGATGGGCGCGATCGACACCGGACGCGAACCGTCGTACCGGGTCGCAACTTCCTTCATCGCGGTCAGAATATGCAACCCCTTTTCGGTGTTCGCCTGGCCTTCTTCATTTCCCATGGACCACATGAAGACGCTGGGATGATTGCGGTCGCGCCGCACCAGATTCTCAAACTGGCTCAGTCCCTCGGGATTGGAGGACATCATGCGCGTCTCATCGAACACAAGCATGCCCAACTCGTCGCAGGCGTTGAGCAGTTCCGGCGTGGGCGGGTTGTGCGAGGTGCGGTAGGCGTTACAACCCATCTCCTGAAGCTTCCGGATGCGGTAATACTGCACCGCGTCAGGCAGCGCCGCGCCCATGCCGGCGTGATCCTGATGATTGCAGGTTCCCTTCAGCTTGACGGACTTTCCATTCAGGAAGAAACCCTTCTCCGCGTCAAGGCTCAACCTGCAAATGCCGAACCGCGTCTCGTAGCGATCGACGACCTCGCCACTCGCTTCCACCTCCGTCACCAGCTTGTAGAGGTTCCGCTTCTCAAGGGACCATAGGGCGGGCTGGTTCACCACCGTCTCTTGCTCGTAGGTTTGATTTCCCCATTCCGGAACGGGCACCGGGGCGGTAGCCACCTTTCCCACCACTTTGCCCGAGGGATCGAGAATCGTCGAGGTGATGCGCGTAGTCTGCGCACCTTTGCCGTGGTTATCCACCTCTGTGCGCATCAAGACGGTAGCTTCGCCGGGCTGCACCTGGGCACGCACGAAGGTGCCCCATTGCTTTACATGAACCGGGTGCGTCTTCACCAGCCAGACATGCCGGTAAATCCCCGCTCCCTCGTAAAACCAGCCATCGCTCGAGGTGGCATCCACGCGAACCAGCAGCACGTTTCTTCCGCCCGGCGTCGCAAAGTCGGTGACATCGAAGCTGAACGGATCGTATCCGCCGCTGTGCCGGCCGATGTAGAAGCCGTTGAAGACCACCATGGTTTCCCGGTACGAGCCGTCGAACTCGATGTTGAGGCGCTTGCCCGCGTCCGTCGCGGGAAGCTCCAGGACGCGGCGATACCATCCGACACTCGTGGCCGGGTAGGTCCGTCCCAGCGGATAGAACCCTTTGCTGGAGAGCGCCGGATCATTTTCGAAGGGCAGCTCCACGGCCCAATCGTGAGGCAGATCCAAAGGCCGCCAGTCGCTATCGTCGAACGCCAGGGCGCCCGCAGGAAGGAAATTCCCCGTCTTCTGAAAGTTGCCGGACCTTCCGCTCCCGAACCCGAAGTCCTTGGCAGGATCATTGGCATTTCCGAAGTGAAAGCGCCAGCCGAAATCCAACAGCAGACGTTCCCGTCCAGCACTCGGCTCCGGCGACTCCGGTGCTGCGCCTGAGGGCAGCGTGGCATTGGCGGCAACCTCGCCCGGCGCTCCCATCGCAACTTTACTGTTGGCGACAGCTTCGTGGGTCACCGCTACTACGGCCGGCGCCAGCAAGCTCGTCTTCAACAGATCTCGACGCGTCCAATTCCTCATCTCGACCTCCGATCGATATTTCGCTGCTCGGATCTCAATTCTGGCTCCGTGCGGCCCGAAGTGGCCCCGGGGCGACGTGCTTTCGAAAAGTTCTCGGGTGATCAGACTTGGTGCTGAAATATCCTGATCTTTTCCCGGTCAGGGTACCACAGCTAGTTTCATGGAGCGAGGGCCATAACCGCACCGTGGGAAACAGGTCCTGCCTTTCCGTTCATCACAGCTCACTCGCCAACGCCTTTAGCCTTTGCCCTTTCCCCTTCCCCCTATACCCTGTTCCCTGTACCCTGTACCCTATACTTGCATGTCGCATCAGAAACCGTCCGAGCACTTCGTCAACGTCGCTGTGATGGCGGCGATCCGGAACCCGCTCACCTACCGGGTGCCCAACGATCTCGACGTGCGCCTGGGCCAGCGAGTGTTGGTGCCGCTGGCGACGCGCAAGGCAACTGGCCTGGTGCTCGAGCCGGTAACGCGCGTGGCGCCCGGCGTGAAGATGCGTGACGTGTTGCGCGTCCTCGATCCCGAGCCCGTGCTCTCGCCCGAACTCGTCACGCTGGGCCTCTGGATTGCCGAGTACTATCTCGCGCCGGTGGGCGAAGTGTTTCGCGCCATGCTGCCGCTGCGCGCGGAAACGCGTCGCGTTCGCGTGGTAACGCTCTGCGCCGACGGCTGGCGGAGGCTTGACGAACTCAACGGCAGCCTGCTCGAAGAAGTCCGCAACAGCGAGGAAGCAGCCTTGCTGCGCTACCTCGCCGACCGTAGCGCCGGCGTTCCGGTCGAAACCGTTCGACAAAAGTTTCGCGACGCCTCGCCGGAGTTGATCCCGCGCGCCATTGCCGAGGGGTTCGTCACCATCGCGCGCGGAGAGCGCGCGCAAGTCGGGCGGCAGACTTGGTCGGTACGATTGGCGGGCGGCGGGGCCGAACCTATAGCAACAGATGCCGGCGCGACCGTGCACGGCCCGGTGCCAGATCGGCCGCACAAGCTTTCGCCGGTCGCCAAGCGCATCATCGAGGCGCTCCAACAACTGGGCCCGGTCGAGGACCATCGCGAATTGCTGAAATCCGCGCGCGCCGATCTGGCCGCGCTACGCAAGCTGAGGGATCGCGGCGTCATCCAACTCGCGGACTCGAATCTCGCGTCGCGGGACCGCCGAGCCCAGCAAGACCAACAAGACTTGATGCCAAGGCCGTTGAGTGCTCCCGATGCTCCAGCCGCATCAGGACCAAACGTCTCGACCGGGTCCTCAACTGGGGCCCCAATCGTGACCTCGGCTGTGACGACCTTCGGGGGGCCCCTGCGGCTGACACCGGCGCAAACCGCGGTCTTCAACGGCCTCGTCGAGCGGCTCGAAGAACGCGAGTTTGGCGTAACACTGCTCCACGGCGTCACGGGCAGCGGCAAGACCGAGATCTACTTGCAGCTCATCACCGCTTGTCTCGCGCGGGGCACTAACGCGCTGATGCTGGTGCCGGAGATCGCCCTCACACCCGCCATGCAGGCGCAGTTCCTGGCCCGCTTTGGCAATCAGGTGGCCCTGCTGCACAGTGGACTGGGCAAGACGGAGCGCCACGAGGAATGGTGGCAATTGCGCCGCGGGGAAGCGCGGGTGGCGCTGGGAACGCGCTCCTCCGTATTCGCACCGCTTGAAAACGTAGGCCTGGTGATCGTCGACGAAGAACACGATTCGAGCTACAAGCAAGGCGAGACCCCCCGCTACCACGGGCGCGACGTGGCCATCGTGCGCGGGCGCCTCGAGCGGGCGCTCGTAGTGCTCGGCTCGGCCACGCCGTCGCTCGAGTCCTACGCCAATGCCCGCCAGGGTAAGTACGCCCTCGCCACGCTTCAGGAGCGCGTGGCCGGCCGGCCGCTGGCCGCCGTCGAGATCATCGACATGCGCGAGGAGTTCCGGCGCTACGAAACGCGCGTCCCCATTTCCAAGCGCCTCCAGAAGGAAATCGAGACCGCGCTCGCGGCCGGCGCCCAGGTAATGATCCTGCTCAACCGCCGGGGCTACTCGTGGTTCCTCCTCTGCCGCGCCTGCGGTCAGACCATCCGCTGCGTCAACTGCTCCATTTCCCTTACTTACCACCGGCGCGAGCATCGCCTGATGTGCCATTACTGTGGGTACAACATCGCCGTTCCGACGCGCTGCCCGGAGTGCGATAGCGAGTATCTCTACTATGTAGGCGAGGGCACGGAAAAGTTGGAAGACAAATTCGCCGAGCTCTTCCCGGGCGCCCGCGTCGAACGACTGGACCGCGACACAGCTCGGCACCCCGCGGAATACCGGAAAGTTCTCTCGGACTTTCGCGCCGGCAAAATTCAGATTTTAGTGGGCACGCAGTTGATAGCCAAGGGCCACGACTTCCCCGGCGTGACGCTGGTGGGCGTGGTCTCCGCCGACTTGGGCCTGGGCCTGCCGGACTTCCGCGCCGCCGAGCACACCTTCCAACTCCTCACCCAGGCGGCAGGGCGCGCCGGACGCGGCGATGCACCGGGGCGGGTGCTGGTACAAACGTTCTTTCCGGAACACTACGCTATTCGCCTGGCCGCCGAGCAGAACTACGAAGGATTCTTCTCCAAGGAGATGCGCTTCCGGCGCATGATGCACTATCCGCCCGCCGCCGCGCTTGCCAATATCATCGCCCAGGACAAGGAGCTAGAGGAGGCAGCGCGTGTCGCCACGCGAATCGGGGAGTATTTCGCGTCGCTCGGATTGCTCGACGACGGAGGAGCGAGAGACGCTGCCGACAACGCGCGGCCCGTCGACTTCCCTTCTCCCTCCTCGGCCCCGGGTTCGGCCGATGGCAGGGCCGGTGGTTGGGCGCAAGGCATGAGGGTTCTCGGACCCACGCCGGCGCCGCTGGCCCGCATCGAGGGCCGCTACCGAATCCAGTTCCTGATCAAGTCGCAGTCACGGGCCAAGCTGAACCAGGTGCTGCGCGGCCTCATCGACCACTGCGACCAACTGGGGATCAACCCGCGGTCGGTGATGATCGATGTCGACCCCGTCAGCGTCATGTGAAATTGACGATTGCAGATTGCCGATTGACGATTGAAAGAAGTTCTCAGTCGTCAGTTATCGGTCGTCAGTTACGGCACCGGACTCCGCCCGGATGAGCAGCAACTGACAACCGACCACTGACAACTGACGCCTCTTCAAATCGTCAATCGGCAATCTGCAATCGGCAATTGTCTTGCCTCGACCCCTCGGTAGTGGGTCAATTTGATGGTTCCCTGGTGACCTCTTGCAGCGGTCATCCCCGCAAGAGCGTGCCGGGGTTTCCGACCGGGTGAGCTTCGCAGAGATGGTGCAATCATTCGTAAGCGCCGGCGATCCCGTGGATTCTTACCTGGTCGACGGGCGGGACCTTCGGTATCCGCGCCGCCAGCAGCCAGAATGACCCTGCAGTGCTCCCGGAAACGACGGTTCTTGGGTGTTTTCGAAGAGTGCGAACCCTCAATGTACCCGCAAAGCTACGACCGTCGCATCATCGGTCTGGCGTCCTTGCGCAAATTCATCCATAGAGGTGAAGATCGCGCGCACAATCTCGTCAGCGCATTGTGTGGCGCTTTCAGCCACTGCTTTTCGGAGGCCCTCTATCCCCCACTCCTGGCTGGCTGGATCTACAGCTTCAATCACCCCGTCCGTATAGGCAACGACAAGGTCACCCGGATTGAGCTGAACCTCGTCTTCCTCATAGGTCCAATCCTGGAACATTCCGACGGGTGCGCCGCCGGACTCCAGCCAATCGATTGAGCCGTTTCGTCGAATGACCATCGGGGGATTGTGGCCCGCATTCACGTACCGCAGCGTACGCGTGGCTCCATCGAAAACGCCATAGAATAATGTGGCGTAGCGATCCGTAAGTGACGATGCGTATACTTGACGATTCACGGCCTTGAGCACCGCAGCCACGTCGTTTCCAGTAAATAATGCAGCGGTGCTAAGTGACGACTGGACGTTCGAGATCATCAGCGCCGCGGGGAGACCTTTGCCGGAGGCATCGGCGATGGTCAGTGCCAATCGTCTATCCGCGAGGGGTACGAAATCATAGCAATCGCCGCCGAGTTCGAGCACTTGCCGGCATCGCGCACTGTAATCCAAGGTGTCGATTGCTGGATCCACGCCCCGCATGAACCGGTGCTGAACATCGCAGGCGATCGCCCAATCCCGGGTGACATCTACGACCATTGCATCGCTCTCCATTTTTCGAACCTCCACCCGTAGGTCGGTTCTCGCCGCGCGAAATCGACACGGCGGTAGGCTCTTTGTTTTTGAAAACTCGCTATCCGGGATGTCGAGAATACGTCGCCTGCTCCGACTGTCCTATGAAAAGCGGAAAAAGACCACCGCTAGAATAAAGGAGGAGAAGACATGAAGTACATATTGCTGATGAGCGCCCCGAAAGCGGGCGTCGACACCTATCGTGCGTGGTCCAGGAAAGACATCCAGGCGCACTACGCAGTCTTAAAGAGCATCAACCAGGATCTGAGCGAATCCGGAGAGTTTGTGGCCACTGAACCCCTGGCTGGGCCGGAACTGGCCAAGGTGGTGCGAGCCGGGAAGGACGGCGCGCCCGTCACCGACGGGGTGTTTCCGGAGGCAAAAGAGTTTCTTCTGGGTTACTGGATCGTCGACGTCGAGAGTCCGGAACGAGCCTATGAGATCGCCGCCAGGATATCGGGGGCGCCGGGCCCCGGCGGGGTACCGACCAACATGCCGATCGAAGTGAGGCAGATCATGAGCGGGAGGCCTGACGAACTGCCTTGACATCAAGGTCGTGGCCAGTTTTGGAGTTCGGCAGCGCAGTTGCCGCCTTCCTTTCCCGAGAAAATAGCCAGCAGGCGCCGTCCTCGGAAGGAAGGCGGCAGTCTGCGCTGCCGCACTCCAAGGGCGGGCTGCGCCCGCAAATGTCCAAACTCGAGTATGGCGGCATAAAAGCCGCCGCCGTACCGTTTTGGTAGTTTTTTCCGAGATCGAAGCCCAGGATGTCGAGAATACGCCGCCTGCTCCGACTATCTTATGAGTGCGCCAGAGCGGCGGTAAATCTGAAATGACAGGAGGAGAGGACATGAAGTACATTTTGATGATGACTGGCACCAAAGCCAATTTTGACTCGTTTGCTAAGTGGTCGAAGGAGGACTTGCGGGCGAATGTCACTTTTATGCGCGCGTTTAGCAAGGAACTCAAGGACTCGGGCGTGTTCGTTTCCACGGCGGGCCTGGCGTTTCCCGATCAAGCCAAGATCGTTCGCGCAGGAAGTGACGGGGAGCCCGTCACCGATGGCGTGTTCCCGGAGTCCAAGGAGTTCCTCGCTGGCTACTGGATCATCGACGTGGAGAGCCCGGAGCAAGCTTACAAGATCGCCGCGCGGGCTTCGGCGGCACCCGGGCCCGGGGGAAGCCGGGGGAGCATGCCCATCGAGGTGCGGCCTGTGATTGACCACCTGCCGGAAGAGCTACTGCGGTGAGAGGACAGCCTTGGGACGTTTC